>Ga0208894_1000033_pt1 | contig 124154 bp, 121 predicted proteins | sample ETNtaG_12_FD_185752 | JGI IMG/M metagenome (GOLD analysis project Ga0208894, IMG submission 185752) | Marine microbial and viral communities from oxygen minimum zone, Eastern Pacific Ocean - ETNP201306SV49 (SPAdes) (version 2) | ecosystem: Environmental > Aquatic > Marine > Oceanic ...
GCGTGCCGTAGTAGCGAACGTTGACCCCTCTCGGGCTGGAGAACGTTTGGGGAGATTAGCCGCTATAGAAACTTCAGGGTTTGTGACGGGGCCAGCTATCGGCGCAGCTCTAAATGAAATTTGGGGGCTCGATGCGCCTTTCATCTTTCTTTCTATTGTTCTCATCAGCATGTTGCCAGGTTTAACTCGAATTAAGCTCTCGGCTGAGAAGGCTCTTCCTCAGGGTTCGCGACTTATCACTGCAAGAGCAGTCCTGGCTCGGAGGGAGGCTGTCGGGGCAATATTGCTTGGTGCTGCCCTGTTTTTCCCTGCCGGAATGTACGAAGCTATCTGGGCCCGATTCATGGAGGACTTGGGTGCCAGCACCCTTTTCGTCGGGATCAGTCTTACCATGTACGGCATCCCCTTCGCTCTCACAGCGAGCACTGCAGGGAAAGTCACTGACCGCATAGGACCATGGCGGGCCGCCGGTTTTGGACTTTCGATAATAATCCCGATGACTTTCATATACGGATTTCTTACCTCCCCATGGCTATTGATGGGACTAGCCATGGTCGAAGCCATTGGGCAAGGAGTTGGCGCTCCTGCGTGTCAAGCCGCCATGGTTAAGGCAACAGATGAAAGCGAACGCGCTACCGGCCAAGGCATGGTCGGTGCGGCTGGTACCTTCGGTGCGGGAGTCGCTGCGCTCATAGCCGCGCCTTTGTACGCGGGACCCGGGCCGGAAATGACCTTTATCATCGTCGCTTGCGTTGTAGCAGTGCTAGGTTTTCTTGCATTTCGTTTGGGAAATCCAAACCACTCAAATACCCCACTAGAAAAAACTCTTCATGACTAACGAACTCATCATCCATGGAATATTTAATGCTGATAGTTCATTCCTGAGCGAGATCCGTTATTCTGTTCGGAAATTACTGGGCCGAAGCGACTGTAGTCTCTGCGAAATTAGTTACGGTTGGAACCCATTCGGAAAAAGAGATTGGAAACTCGCATGCAGTGCTAGCGCCCTACGCATAGAACTCATTCACCGAGACGAAGCCGAACCAGCACAACTTCACGCAACAAGTAGTCTTCCAGCATTCATCGTTAACTCTGATGATGTTTGGGTTGAGTTAATGGATGCGGACACAATTGCACAATTTAAGGGTCGTCCCGCAGACTTAATTAACAATCTCAATCATTTGCTTTCAACCATCTAACTCATTTGTTGATGTCTGTTTCAAAATGGCATTCATGTTTCGACTGGGTAAGAATGGTTGTCTAGGAGGGATTAAGCGTGTTTATTGATTTCACGGACGAACAGAAAGCACTGCGTGCTGAATTGCAAACCTATTACGCGAATTTGATCACACCTGAAATCCATGAATTGCAGAAGCAGGAAGAGGGCACCGGACCTGTTCGCCGGAAACTCGTTGAACAACTCGGTGAAGATGGCTGGATCGCCATGGGCTGGCCCAAAGAATACGGCGGCCAGGGCAAAAGCGCCATTGAACAATTTATTTTCTATGACGAGACGATGCGTGTCGGTTCACCAGCCCCCATGCTGACGATCAACACTGTTGGGCCGACCATCATGGAATACGGAACCGACGAACAAAAGAATTTTTTCTTGCCTCAAATAGCAGCTGGAAAACTCCATTTCTGTATTGGCTACAGCGAACCTGATGCTGGAACAGACCTTGCCTCCCTCACGACCAGAGCAGTCCGTGACGGTGACGAATACATCATTAACGGGCAAAAAACCTGGACGAGTCTAGCTCTGGGCTGTGATTACATTTGGTTAGCGGCTCGAACAGATCCTAATGTTTCAAAACACAAAGGAATTTCTCTCTTTGCTATACCAATTGACACTCCGGGTATAACAATTGAGCCACTTTCGCTTCTTTCAACTCATAACATTAATCACACGTTCTTTGATGATGTTCGAGTGCCGGCTTCCTGCATTATTGGTGAAGAGAATCAGGGTTGGCGCCTCATTACTAGCCAACTCAACCGTGAACGAGTGACGCTATGCTCATCTGCTTTAGTTGAACGCGGCATTGAAGAAGCGCTTGCATGGGCGAAAGAAAATTGTCGTGCGGATGGAACTCGTGTTTTAGATGTTCCTTGGGTTCGTCGTAACCTTGCTGAAGTCACGGCGGAACTTGAATTTCTCCGGTTGCTGAACTGGAAGGTGGCTTGGAGCGTCTCCACAACGCACCTCGATGTAGCTGACTCCTCATCAGTGAAAGTCTATGGAACTGAGTTCTACACGAGAGCGTTCCGAAAATTGATGCAAATTTATAATGAAGTCGCGTATTTGGTTTCAGATGACCTTGAGTCAGAAGGCCGTTTAGAGTCCCTGTATAGGGGCCTAGTAATTCTCACCTTTGGCGGGGGAACCAATGAGATGCAACGGGACCTGATCACGATGTTTGGCATGGGCTTCCCCCGTGCCGACCGCTAGGAGCCTCATGGATTTTGATTTTTCAGAAGAAGAACAAGCAATCAGTGGCTTAACCCGACAAATACTTGAAGATAAAGTCACGCACGAGCACCTGAGAGAAATGAGTAAAGCCGGTGAGAGTTTTGACCGTAGCCTCTGGCAGTCGCTGGCAGAAACTGGTGTGCTGGGTGCCTCAATAAGTGAAGATCATGGAGGGGCCGGTCTAGGTTTCCTCAGTGCCACTGCAGTACTTGAACTTGTTGGAGAATTCGCTGCGCCAATTCCTGTTCTTGAAACAATCGTCATGGGCGCTATGCCAATAGCTCACTTCGGTACCGGTGAGCAAAAGAGTGAAATTCTTCCAAAGGTCGCCAACGGTGAATGCATTCTCACAGCGGCTCTCGTCTCCGGAAGCACCGTAACGGTGACTGATAATAAGCTTTCAGGTTCTGTTGACTTTGTGCCATATGGGCTCGAATCAGACATGGTGTTAGTGCCAACTGATGAGGGGGTCTACCTTATTGAGCCTTCTGCTGAAGGAGTTTTGCTTACCTCCCGCGAAACAACCACTGAACATTCCCAAGCTGCTATATCCCTTGAAAATGTCGTGGGTGAACGATTAGGTTCAGCGCCCACGGAAGAGATCATCACATGGATTCGTTTACGCACTGATTCTGGGATTTGCTCTCTCTTAGCAGGTGCTTGCCAGGCTTCTCTTAACCTTGCCGCTGATTACACAAAAGTACGGCAACAGTTCGATCGGGCCATCGCTACCTTCCAGGCGGTAAGCCAACGGGCAGGCGATGCCTACATAGATACTGAAGCCGTTCGCCTAACCTCACGTCAGGCAGCCTGGCATATCTCCGATGGTCGTTCCGCCGTGGAACAGGTTGCTATTGCACGTTGGTGGGCAGCCGAAGCGGGTTTCCGCGTCGTTCATGCCTCCACTCACCTCCATGGAGGAGTCGGAGTTGACCGAGATTACCCGCTACACCGTTACTTCCTTATGGCACGACAATTGGAACTAACACTTGGCAACAGTGAAGAACAATTAGCGATCCTCGGAGATCTCATCGCCAATCAGGCATAATACAATCCCGTAGTTTCCCAATCCCCATTCATACAAGTGCCATATTGGGCTATGCTGAGATTATGGAAGAAACAGGAGAGAGTTGTAGTTGCGGACCAGAATGCGATTGCACTGCTGAATCAAATTGTGGCTGTACCTGCTGGGAAAACTAAAATCAGTATCAGTTAAAATCAATGACTAAGTGATTTGTGGTGCGATCGAAACCGCAAGGTCAACAAGATAACCGAATTGCTGCTCTGTCAGTTCGCCGCTACTTTGATGAACAACCGTCCCTGTTGCATCGATAAGAACCCAATAGGGGAAGCCCCCTAATCCATAGGCTGTTGCTATGCCATTATCTTCGCTGTCTACGAGAATCTGCGTAGGCCAATTTTCATTTATGAACCATTCTGATGGCGGATAGTTCGGCGCTCCTTCTCGAACTGCGGTAGAGACAGCAATAATCTCTACACCTTCTGGTATCCCATTTTCGGCAATCCACTGGGAAACGCGGGGAACTTCGCGTTGGCAGTGCGGGCACCAGTGGGCAAAAAAACCGATTAGGCGCACTGTTCCATCTGCTGGATCAACGGTGATTGTTTCCTCACTGTTATTTGGCTGTGCTCTGAACGCTGGAGCTGCATAACCAATACCAGTATCGGCAGGTATTGGTTCTCCGAGGATCTCCACTGTCCCTGTCTCCCAAAATTCTTCACTAACACTTTGAACCGGTTCGGGAGTGTTTGCTGGTTCTTCTTCCACTGTTTCTACAACTTCTTCAGATGGTTCTTCCGATACTTCTTCCGAAGTGACCGGTACTGAAATCTCGGAGTTAGAGTCATTGCCGCCGCTAGAAAGAACTATGCCAAGAACTACTGCTAAACCTATGACTACGATTACGAGCGACCCGAGGATAACTCGTGGGGTCGCTCGACTTGTGTCTGTTATCTCTGTCATCTGGATATGTCTTTCCACGGTCGTGGTGTCGTCAATAGAAGCATACTGATCAGAAGGAAGCTTCCTAAAGCTAGCGTTGGGATCGTAACGAACCCGAACACTTCAATCCACTTGTAAGCACATGAAGCATCTAACCCACAGGAAGACCCTTGCCCTGGAAACAACTGCAATTGATAATGATAGACAGATATAGCTGCGCCTAATGTTGAGAGAGTAAGAGCATAGGGGATAATTTTCCGATCACGTCTGACTGTCGCTATTAGAAGAATAACCGCGAGTGGGTACATGGCGATCCGTTGGTACCAGCAAAACTCGCAAGGAAGGAAGTCTCGTACTTCTGAAAAATACAGGCTGCCCAAAGTTGCTCCTATTGCAACCATTGTTGCCAATTCCAATGTGAGCGAACGAAATTCCCGCCGCAAACTACTCTTGGCAAAAAGCAGAATTCCTAATCCTCCAAATAACCCACAAGCGATTAGTAGGGTAAAAATTATTTCGGGTGCCTTTTGGTCCATATGGTAAGGGTAAAGGGCAACAGCAATATTCTGGTGTCACAGAGGGTTTTACCCAGCGGTTTCAACCACTCGTTCTAGGACCCATTCAGGATTATCATTTATGGTTCTCATAAGGCGACCAGTTGAATCAAATAACGCGAAGAGAGTGCCTTCTAAGGACCCCAACACTCGCGTTCCTCTCAATTCCCGCACTTTTTCAGCTGTTTCCATGTCTGTTCTACGAGCAACAACCCATGAAGTCGGATTCATTTCAACCTTCGCCCCGAATTCGTGTTCTAACCGATGGGAAAACACTTCGAATTGCATTTGCCCCACCGCTCCTAACACGGGTGACGCTGTGGGAGCATCCATATCACGGAGTACTTGCACTACCCCTTCTTCATCTAATTGATTGAGGCCTTTCCTGAATTGTTTGGTTTTGGAAACATCAGTCGGTCTAGCACTCCAGAACAATTCTGGTTCGAACCTTGGTATGGGTGGGAACTCAATGGCTTCTCCGGCGTACAATGTGTCTCCGATGCGGAGGTCATTAGCGTTAACAAGTCCTAGTACGTCTCCCGGGTATCCTTCGTCCACTGTGTCTCGTTCTGAACCGAACATGGACGTGGCGAACTTCGTGCTGAAGGGTTTATTTAACCTTTGGTGGGTTACTTGCATACCCCGCTCGAAATAACCGGAGTTAATACGCATGAAAGCCACTCTGTCACGATGCGATGGATCCATATTCGCTTGAACTTTAAAAACGAAAGCGGAAAAAGGATCATCTATGTTTCTTCTCACACCATGTTCTCCTTCGCGGCTTGTCGGCGCTGGAGCAAGATCTACGACGGCGTCGAGGAGGTGTCGTACGCCGAAGTTGGTGAGTGCGGAACCAACAAATAATGGGCTTGTTTCCCCTGCAAGGAATAGTTCCTGGTCGTGTGTGGCTCCTACCTCATCAAACAACATGACTTCTTCTAAAGCCTTTTCAAAGTATTCGCTGTCAATGCTCGTATCTGCGTCTATGGCAATAGGTTCTTCTGGAGCGGTCGTTGCGCCACGGCTTGTTCTTGTGAAACGAATGAATTGATCCGTTTTCCTGTTGATGACCCCTTCAAATTCGCCACCTGGTCCAACTGGCCACGTGATCGGAGTTGTTTGGACGCCTATAGAACTCTCTATCTGATCCATCAGTTCTAACGGGTCAAGGCTCGGGCGGTCCCATTTGTTAATGAAAGTGAGGATTGGCATGTTTCTCGCTTTACATACTTCAAAGAGTTTCAAGGTTTGTGCTTCTATTCCTTTGGCACCGTCAAGAACCATGATGGCTGCGTCTACTGCTGCTAAAACCCTGTATGTGTCTTCTGAGAAGTCCCGGTGGCCCGGTGTGTCCAAAAGGTTAATTATATTTTCCTGATATTCGAATTGAAGCACTGTGGAAGCGATAGATATGCCTCGATCTTGTTCCATTGTCATCCAATCGGATCTCGCTGACTTCCTTCCTTTTTTCGCTTTTACGGAACCAGCTTCAGTGACTTGTCCCGAATACAAAAGGAATTTTTCAGTTAACGTTGTTTTGCCTGCGTCTGGGTGGCTGATAATCGCGAATGTTCTTCTTCTAGCTGTTTCTTTTGAAATATTATTTGCGGACATCGTACGTTCCTGAATATCGGATTTTAAAGTTGTTGATGAGGTTTTGGATTACATCGGGATCAGCAGATAATGCTAGCGTCGGTATATCAATTGTTTGCTTAAATGCCTAGGAGGACCCCATGGCGGACGAAAATCTAACTGATGCTGAACAAGAATCTTTTCGCATTATTTGCAGAGAATTCCTTGATGAACACGCTGTTGGTATTCATCTGAACGAACCTGACCCTAGAGATAAAGAAACTATGGGCCAGAACAAGGCGTTTCAAGGGAAATTGGCTGAAGCTGGTTTAGCTGGATTGATCTATCCAAAAGAATACGGTGGGGCTGGTCTCACTAAAGCTCATGAAACTATTTGGCGTGAAGAATGCGGCAAGTATCCGGAAATGACTTCCCAATTAACTATTAGTCATGGAATGTGCCTGCCGATGTTGAACGAATTCGGTAACGAAGAGCAGAAAGAAAAACATCTCGCCGATATTATTGCCGCCCGAACCGTTTGGTGTCAGATGTTTTCTGAACCTGGCGCCGGTTCCGATGTTGCCAGCTTGCAGACGCGTGCTGAGTTGGATGGTGATGAATGGATCATAAATGGTCAGAAAGTATGGACGACGCTCGCTCACGTCTGTGATTACGGGGTTCTGATCGCTAGAACAAATCCTGAAGTTGCTAAACACGCGGGGATTTCCATGTTCATCGTAGATATGTCCGATCCGGCGGTTGAGATTCGCCCAATTCACCAAATCGATGGTGGGATGCATTTTAACGAAGTCTTCTTTACCGATTTACGTATTCCCAAAGACAACCTTTTGGGCCCTTTGCATGAAGGGTGGCGTCTTGCGACTTCTATGCTCATGTACGAACGAGTTGCCATTGGAACCGGTTCGACCGGTGGGATAACGACCCCACATACGAAGCGTCTTATTGAACATGCGCAAAAGAAAGGAAACATCTCCAACCCGGTTGTTAGGCAGAAATTAATGAAGCTGTACTCAGAAGAAACGGCGAAGAGTCTTGTCTCAATGCGCACTCGGGCTGAATTGCAGGCGGGGAAAACCCCTGGCCCTGGTGGTTCGCTTGGGAAACTACATGGTTCAAAAATCCTGAGAGATGTCCGTTCCCTCATCAATGATGTTGTGGGGATGGAAACCGACGCTTGGACTGAAGGAGATCGAGGCCAATGGTGGGGCCGGCTGGTACTCGGAAGCTTCCAAGCTGGAATTGCTGGGGGAACTGACGAGATTCAGAAAAATATTATTGGCGACCGTGTACTGGGTTTACCTAGGGAACCAAGCGTAGATAAGGGTGTCCCGTTCAAAGATTTACTTGTAGGAACGCAAAAGGATAGGTAATGGATGATTTTGATGGGCGTGTAGCAGTTATCACTGGAGGGGCAAGCGGAATAGGGCTTGGCTTAGCTTCCAAATTAGCTGATGAAGGTATGAAAATAGTTCTCGCTGATATAGAGACCGATGCTTTAGAAAAAGCCGCTGAAATGTTACGTTCCAAAGGCTCTGAAGTCATTGGCGTGCAATGCGATGTTTCTGACCGCTCTCAGGTCGAAGCTCTAGCCATCACTGCCTACGAGCATTTCGGCAATGTCCACTTTCTAGCTAATAACGCTGGCGTTGTCTCTAGGCACAAGGCATGGGAATCGCCAGAAGATTGGGATTGGGTTATCGGCATAGATCTCATGGGAGTTATTTATGGAGTCCAGTCTTTCGTTCCTCGCATGTTGGCGAGCGGAGAACCCGGGCATGTAATCAATACTGCTTCTACTGCTGGTCTTCTTGCTTTTCCTGGTATAGCTTCTTACAACGTCTCCAAACGCGGTGTTGTGGCCCTAAGTGAAACCCTGCACCACGAATTTAAGAAAACAGCATTATCTGTTTCCGTGCTTTGCCCCGGAATGGTAGATACAAACATTGGGACAAGTGAACGAAATCGGGAAGGCATTGATTTTCAACCTGACCCCGATCAATTTGTTGTGCGTGATGGAAAGGAAAATCTGACTCCTGATGAAGTCGCGGAAATCGTAATAGATGAGATCCGTCAGGGGATCTTTTGGATTCTTCCGCATAAACATTACGGCGAGCAAGCATTAGAACAGGCCAAGCGTAGAATCTCAGGCGATGGACCAGTAATGCCCCATATTGATAGGTGATAAACGACCAGAACCAGTAGTGGCATAAAACTCGTGTTTCATGCAAGACTAATAGAGATTATTGTTTCATAAATAAGGAGCGTGATGACTTCGGAAAGCCCAGGCTGGTACTACGCAGAGTCGGACCCACTAGGGACTAAAAGGTACTGGGATGGATTTGAGTGGAGCAAAGAAGTTATGGGAGGCAACATAATTTGGCCCCGTTTCTTGGCCAAACTCATTGACAGTTTCATTGTGGGAGTGGCGCTAGTCATCGTTGCTGCGGGAATTTTCGACACTACCAAAATAACTTACACTATTTTACTAGTTTCAATATTTCTGTCTGCCCTATATGAAATTGGCTTTGTGACCCTAAAAGGGGCTACACCTGGGAAAATTTTGCTTGGTTTCAAAATTGTTCAAATCTCAGATGGTAAATCACCGCCGTTGGGGTCAACTGCCAGTAGCCGATTCGTACCGAACGTGGTGAGTTTGGTCCCATTAATTGGCTGGTTTCTAAATTTTGCCATAGTAGGGATTTCCCTGTATTGGTTAACAGTGGACCCCGATAGGCAATCAATTTTTGACCGTGCTGGGAAAACCTATGTAGTTAGAGCTGTCGGGTAAGTTTGAGATAGAAGGAAATTAATGGGAAACAAAAAAGATTACACAGATGTGAGCGATGTCGCTATAAGCGATGAAAAACGTGAACGCCTGTACGAGGCCCAAACAGAATGTTGTGTTAATTGGACTAATTCGGCTGGTTGGCCTGTTGGCGTGATGCACCGTTTCGTCTGGCATGATTCGAAGTTCTGGATCACGTGCATGGGTCAAAGGAAACGAGTCCCAGCACTTAGGAAACGTCCTGAAAGCTCCATTGTTGTCTCTAGTGAGGGCACTTGGTTGGGTGGCGATATTACGACCACGGCAAAAACTCTCGCTACCGTCCACGATGACAATGCCGAAATTAAAGAATGGTTTTACCCGATGCTGGCAACTCGGTTAAGGGCGGGTGACGCGAGTGCTAATACCGAATTCATTAGGCGTTTAGATACCCCGGGGAGAGTAATTATTGAGTTGGATCCCCAACAGTGGATCACCTACGATGGGCCGCTCTTAGAGTCAAAATTGCGGGATGTCACTTTTAAAAATAGCTTAGCTAAGAGGTCTAGGAATATTACGGAACCCCCTGCGGGGTGGGAAATGGAGTATCTATAAATGGGTGAAAATTTAGAAGAACGGGTAGAACAACTAGAACGGGAAGTGCGAAGACTGCAAGCTCGAGAAGGTGTGTTAGTGGCATTCAACCAGTATCTGTATGGGATCGACACCGGTTTCATTGATGACATTTTGGATGCTTTCGCTGAAGAGGCCGTTTTGGATGTATTGAATTTCCCACCGGATGGTGTAGACATGCATTTTAATGGGCGGGAGGAAATGGCACCCCTCTATGAACGGTACCGTTCCAGTGAATCCATGATTAGCGGCGGGCATACAACTTCAAACATTGCAATTGTTGTTGATACAGATGCGACTACCGCTTCTCTTTCCGCGTATTTCACAACAACGAGACCGTCAGGTGTCCAAGGAGGCAGATACGAAGGGTTTCTGCAACTTGGAAATGACAGCAAATGGCGTTTTACCAAACTTGCCATCATCAGTGCTTGGGGATGGAAGGCAGAAACGAAAAAAATCAGTGACCCCGTGAATGCCGACCGGTCTTTCTTCGGTGGGAGACCAGCTAGCGGAACTTAACTTGACTATCGGTTCCGAATCGGTTCAGAACCATCCCAACCTTGTGCTGATTCTCTAACTCTCTCGTAAAAGGCCAACAACGCCTTGTTGGGTTCATATAGTTCAATGAAATGCCCTAGTGCATCTGTGGCGTCAACGTGATGGAATCGTGTTTCACCTGCTAAAGCAGACATGCCCAGAGGGAAACCAAGGTTGCCTAGCTCACTTGTTGCCTGATCAATGTCATCAACGAAATATGCGAGATGGTGTAAACCGCTTTCATGCGGCTCATACATGTCACGCACCACCGAAGGTCCTGTTCCATGATCCTGCACTAGTTCAACCATGATGTCTCCCCATTGACCATATGCGGAAGTATGGTCAAATGTGGACTCTAGCCCTCTGTAAGTGACATCTGAAACTGGAATGTGTTCAGCGATATAGAAAGGTCCAGCTCCAAACTCTTTAACCCATTTTTCAGCAGCATCAAATGCGTTCGGGACAACGTAAGCAATTTGTTTTGGTGGCCCGAGTTTAAACATGGGTAATGGCCTCATTTACGATGACTACGTAAATAGTAATTGGTTTAGTATGGCATTGTCCCACCATCAACGGGGAACAGGCACGCTGTGAAGTTCTTCGCTTCATCTCGTGCAAGCATCACTGCGACAGCAGCTACTTGTTCAACAGTATTTGGTTTTTTGATAGCAGATGCTTGTGAATACATTTCTGATACGTCTTCAATGCCGTCCATTCCTAGTGCTTCCGCAGTTTGCGGGGCTGAATCATAGAAGAGATCTGTTCGCACGAAACCAGGAAGGATAGCGTTTACTGTCACACCGGTAGTACCTACTTCATGCGCTGCAGTTTTTACTAAACCGTTAATGGCATGTTTTGTAGCGACGTAGTGACTCACCGTTTCTGTTCGCATTTTTCCTTCTACAGATGAGATCGCAATGATTCTCCCATTTTCTTGCGGAAGCATATGTTGCAGCGCTTTTCTCATCCCCCAAAATGTGTGATTTAGGTTCAAATTGAGTGTGTAGTTCCATGATTCATCGGTCATTTCCGCTACAGGGGCTGCGTTAAGAATGCCACCAGCATTGAGTACAGCAATATCAATTTTCCCAAAGTGGGCAACTGTTCCATCAATTAATCCTTCAACATCAGATTGACTTGACGCGTCACATGCGATGAATATTGCGTCATCTCCAGCGTTCATTTCTTCTAAAGCTGTGTCGCCCTTTTCTTTAGACCGTCCACTAACAACGACTTTTGCACCTTCAGCTAGGTATGCCTCGGCTATAGCCCTTCCAATACTTCTCGTGCTTGCTGTGATCGCAGCTACTTTTCCATCTAATTTTCCCATTTCTATCTCCTCGTTTAGTAGGGGGATTGCCCGCCATCGATACTGATTAATGAACCTGTTATGCCAGCGCCTGCTTCGGATGCGAGAAGCACAGCGACCAACGCGCAATCTTCTACGGTGTTCATCCTTTTGATTGCTGATGGCTGCTGCATCCATGTGAGGAATTCTTCAAATTCCATTCCCAACTGCTCTGCAGCGGCGGGTCCTGATTCTTGCATTACATCAGTCAATACGCCACCTGGGCACAAAGCGTTAACAGTAATGCCCAACGTTCCAACTTCTTGGGCTACTGCTTTGGTTAAGCCATTAAGTGCGTGTTTCGTCGTACAGTATGGGGCTTGAGCAGGTAATACGAGCTTTCCATACATGGACGAAACACTCATGATCCGACCTGATCCTTGTGCAATCATGTATTTCAAAGCTCTGCGCATTAACCACATAGGATGGTTTAGATTCCAATTGAGTACGAATTGCCAATTTGATTCTGTCAAATCTACCAATGGGGATGGGACTTCACCTTCGGCAGTTCCCCCGCCGGCGTTAGGAACAACGATGTCTATTTTGCCATAGTGTTCAACTGTCTGGTCAACAAGCCCTTCGCATACCTCCTGGCTTGTTACGTCTCCTGCGATGAAATGAACTTGGTCTCCCGCTTCCATTTCGTTAAGAGCTCGATCGCCTTTCTCTGCGCTTCGGCCGTTTATCACGACATTTGCGCCTTCGGCGACGAAAGCTTCTGCTATGCCTCTGCCGATACCTCTGGTTCCGCCGGTTATCAGCGCCACCTGTCCTTCAAGTTCCATATGGTCCCCTAGAAATAAATAGTTTGAATAACAACTAAGTGTATTGTTGGTCTTTTTCTGCCAGAAAGCAAAGTGCTGGACACATTTCTAAAACTCGTGATCCGTGCTTAAATAAGGCGATGGCCAATGAACGTTTGATCTCACTCGCAGCTGGCGTGATTCCAGAACTGATGGATAACCCATCTCGTTTCGTTGAGATCGCTGCTTCAACAGGATGGAAGGGAACTGGGGTTTGGTTTGATCCTTTTTCTTGGACTGATAAGACAACGGTTGAGGTAGCGAAAAGAATAGAAGATGCTGGTCTAGAAGCAGTTGATATGGAAGTTATCCGGCTCGGACCCAAAGCAGATCATGGCGAAGCGCTAATTGAGGCGGCGATAGCTGTCGGAGCTAAAAATATTCTCACTGTTTCTTCTTACCCAACTATGGAAGAAACAGCTGAGCGTTTAACAGAGTTATGTTTATTAGCGTCGGAAAGAAATATTTGTATTTGTTTAGAGTTCATGCGATTCACGTCTGTAAAAAATCTCTCAGATGCTTTATCTACGGTAGCTATGGTAGAAGCTGACAACGTTGGCGTTCTCGTAGATCTTCTTCATGTCCACCGCTCTGGGACGTCTTACGATGAAATTGCTTCTGTTGATCCGGCTTTATTTCCGTATGTCCAGTGGTGTGACGCGAAAGTAGAGCCTGTGGGATGGAGTGACAAGAACCTTATAACTGATGCTTTGGATGACAGGATGATTCCAGGGGAAGGAGAATTACCCGTTGCTGCGTTCACGTCTCTTTTCGATGAGAGCGTGCCATTTGCTATAGAAGTCAGGTCGAAGGCTTTGCGTGATGGTTTCCCTATTTACGAGGATCGCTCAAGGCATCTTTTGGACCTGACATTAGCGGCTCTTTAGATATGAGATTAGTTTTGTTCTATGGGTGAATTACATAACAATAAGGTTGTTTGGGTTACTGGTGCCGCTTCAGGAATAGGAAGAGCAGTTGTTGAGGAAGTTCTCTCTGAGGGGGGTCGCGTAGTGGGTTCGGATCTTCCCGAGGCGGACTTCTCTTGGGCTGAAGATATCGGCGAGGTATTTGTTGTTTCGGGTGATGTTTCTGACCCAGAACATAATGAAATGGCTGTGAAATGCGCTGAGGATCAGTTCGGGAGAATTGATGGCGCTGTTCTTAATGCTGGCATGGCTGGCCGCGTTGATCTTTTCGATGGGTCTATTGAGTCATTTGATCGAGTTATGGAAGTTAATGTTCGGGCTGTTGTTTTAGGTGTAAGAGCTTGCTCTAGAGTTATGCGTCCTGGTTCAGCGATTACTGTAACTGCTTCTACTTCAGGAATGCGTGGCGATCCGGGGATGTGGGTTTATAACACTTCCAAGGCCGCGGTTATTAACCTTGTGAGGAGTGCTTCGATGGATCTTGCCGCCCGAGGAATCAGAATTAATGCTGTTTGTCCGGGTCCCACGGAAACTGGGATGACGACTGGTTTTGAGGGGCAACCATATGAGGATATGCGTCGGCGTATCCCCCTTCAACGTTGGGGTCATGCTCGCGAAATTGCTGCCGCTCATAGTTTTCTTTTATCTTCTCAAGCCTCATTTGTTACCGGTGCTCATCTACCAGTTGATGGTGGTATGAGCGCGAACAGTGGACAATTTACGCCCCCAGCTTTTTCGCTTTAGTTATTAGATGATGTTGAGAGTATCAAGTACTTTCGTTGCGTAAATTTCATCTCCATCAATTGTGCAAGATGAACGCCAATCTGAACGTTTAGTTCCCCATGAAACAAAATTGTGGGCTGTAGAAGCGATTGTGGCATTGGATCCCAGATTTGCGCGCGGTGAGACTATAACCATTCCGTCATCTGAAGCTGGTTGGATTGTCCATGTACCACCCCCTGGACCAGTCAATTCAAGTTCTAAGGGTTGAGTTATTACGCTTGCTAGTTCTTCAGCTTGCATTTGAGGCATACCGGCGATCATCCATTCAATCCCTGGGCGGATCATGTCGTCGCTGGGTGGATCGAGTTCAATGCTTAACGGTCCTTCGGGGGCGAGAATATCTATATACAAATGGCAATAGTGGTCAAAAGCGAAAGCATTAGCCATCATGTGCATAGGATAGGTTCCCAAATCAGCTAGGGGAATCTTCGTTGAGGCAGTGGGTTCTTCCTGCAACGTTGACATCCAGCCAATCCAGTCTTCTAAATATTGTGCATATTCGTCTAAGAGGTCTTGTGCCGTCCAGTCGCGACGGGGCGCTACAAGAGCTTCCATCGCCTCTTCGGCTTTTAATGATTCCGGTTCAGTTTGTGTTTCTGGCGCTGGTGTCGGATTAATTGCTTCTTTCATGTTTGAGGACATGTGTGCAAATACCTCTTGGACTCGCCACCCTTCGCACAGGCTTTGTAGCTCCCAATCCTTGTCTTGCATGGATTGGATGACCTTCTCAACTTCAATATGAATTTTTTTCAGCGCTTCCACAGCTTGTGAACTCATGGTTCTTCTCCCCCTCATTCACCGTAGATAAAATGGGCTTCTTCGTCAAAACTGTTGAATTACTCGTGCTGGGGAACCAACAGCCACAGAATTATCTGGTAAATCTGATGTCACAATGGATCCTGCTCCTATTGCAACATGTTTCCCTACATTGACTCCTGGCAAGATGACACTGTTGGTTCCAACCCATGATCCTGCCCCTATTCGGACTGGTTCTTCTGGCATGCTTTGCTTCCCTATAGGAATAGTTAAATCATCGAATCCATGATTTTGATCTGTGACATACACATTGGGTCCGAAAAAAACATCGTTTTCGATCGCTATATGGAAATGACCGACAATGCTTGACCCTCGGCCAATGAGAACTCGGTCCCCTATCTCCACTATGCGGTCCGATAACAATTCCTGATTTGGTCCCATACCCGCACTCAATGAAACGAAAGGTCCGATCATCGTGTCTGATCCGACTTTGATGGCGTGTTCGCCAAATAGAGCTGAGGGAGGGAAACACATTATTGAACCTTGTCCAAATGAGGAGAACCGTCTACCGCGGCGACTGTTAGGGTGAATCGCTGCTCTACGCGCAAACCATTCGTAGGCTCCGAGCATTAAGTCAGCTCTTCTGCCTCTAAAGCTCATGCGCCTCGCCCAGCCGCCGCTTCATCAGCCCGGTTTCTTCCACACAACAGGATTAGTTCCTCATGCATTTCAAACCACACTGTGTGGTAGCTGTCTTTAAGAGGTGCGGCTAAAAATGAATGGTCTCCGGCTAGAAGCTCTCTTAATGCATGGGCTAATCGTTCAATGTACCTGTTTAAGCGAGGGGCTAAGTCTGCTGCTGATGAAAAAACTGGCTTTACCATCTCATCAAGGTCGTTCAGGCGGGTGATTACCCCAGCATCATAAGTTGCGTCCTCGTGGTCATTAAGTTGCTGTTCTCCGTCTACTTCTTTGATTTGCCAGTCTGTTACTAATTGCTTGAAGGCATCATTATGGGAACAGAAATCTTCGTAGACTACTTCCATTTGTTGCTGGTCGATATTGTTTCTTTCTTCATCTAGGAGACCATCTACCCAATCTTTTCCTTCTGGAAGGAGTCTGAGTCCTCGAGGGGTTTCCTGTGCATAGGATCCAGCGATCATTTCACCCAAAACTTCATCTACGGTTTCTTGATCTTCTCCCGTGACTTCAGCTATTTGCTGGTTACTAGCGATTCCTTTAAGCCGGAGAGCCATAGCGATTTCTAGCATTTTTTTCCTTCCTTCAGCGGTCCATGCAACACCATAGATGGTGAAACCAATTTGGAAAAACCAGTACTACTTGCAATGACCGTTGATTCTCTTTCCGATTCGCTTTGAACCCGTTCGGGGATTACCTTCATGGTGATTCAAATTTTTGGAGGATTCATGGATGATTATTGGTTTTGTGACTGGGAACCAAGTGAGCGTTGGCCACATTACACACGCGCCAATGCTGGAGAGGTTCTTGCCCCTCCGGCGAGCCCATTAGGTCAAACTTTCACCTGGGACAATGGAACTATAATTGGGTGGCGGGATGGCTATATTCGTCAAGGCTATTTCACCGAAGGGGAAATGTCTGATTTTCGCCCAGAGGTCGGAGGGTTCTTCGGAGGGTTCTTCTACATAAATTTATCGAATGTGCGCATGCAAGGAGTTAGAAACCCTGCCGTGACTATAGAAGGTTTGGATCTTGCCTTCTTTGGCGAGCACCCCGATGTCCCCGAATATGTAGAACATCCCGATGATGTAAATGAGGAACTCACAGATGGAATCTTGTCACACATGGGTTGGGTGATGTCTGTCACTGAATGGCCAGAAATTGAAGAAGCTAAAGAAAAAACGAAAGCTCTTCGTAAGGATAGGCCCGCTTTGTCTTCCCTAACCCCAGCAGAGCTCGTTGTCAGAGCTCGGGACCTTCAACCTCTCCTCATAGAAACCTACAATACGCATTGTGTAGCTGCATCAAGTTCTGGAGTTGCCCCTGGAATTCTTGGTGCTGTTGGTGAAGCTGTGGGCGATATGACTGTTCCGATGCGCTGTATAACAGGTCTGGGAGATGTGGATTCCGCTGCTCCTTCATATTTCCTTTGGGATCTTTCCCGATCGGTTAGTACTTCAGAATTTTTGACAACCGCTTTTAACCAAGGAGTGGAAGGTTTGTTGGGAAGAATCTCAGAGGCTGGTAACTCAGATGCTGAAGATTTCATGTCTTCATGGAACGAATTCATTTTTAATTTCGGATCACGTGGCCCCAATGAGTACGAAATTTTTGCTGATTCTTGGGAAACTAATCCAACTATTGCTTTAGCATTACTTGACCGTATTCGTTTGCAAGCCGATGAGGAGAATCCCACTGACCGACATGCCAAGATTGCTCAGAGCCGTGTTGAAACCATAGGTTTGGTCAGGGAGAAACTATCCGAAATAGCAAACGAGGAATTATCAGGCCAGTTTGAAGCCGCGTTGATAGCTGGGAACATAATGGTCTTCCAGGAAAGAACAAAAACAAATTTCATTCGAGTTATCAACGAAATACGAGTGACCTTTGAGGAATTAGGCAAACAGTCGGAGACTTCTGGTCACATAAGTAACCATAAGCATATTTATATGCTCACTGATGACGAATTGGATTCATATGTTTCTGACCCCGCGTCGATGAAAGAAACCCTTGAAGAACGGTTCTCAACATATGAACAACTTCAGGAATTAGAACCACCCTTCTTTATTAAAGATGGGATTGTCCCTCCTTTAAATACTTACAAGAAATTAGGAACTTCTATAGTTGAGAGCGCTGCTTCAGGAGATGTATTAACTGGAGTAGCTGGAAGCCCAGGAACCGTGACGGGCACTGCCCGTGTAATCCTTGACCCGACAGACCCTTTTGACCTAGAACCTGGAGACATTTTGGTAGCTCCATTAACGGATCCTTCTTGGACCCCTCTGTTCATGACTGCTGGGGCGGTGATTGTGGATGTTGGCGGTCAACGAAGCCATGCGGTTATCGTAAGTAGAGAACTTGGACTGCCTTGCGTCATTTCTGTAACTGATGGAACAAAAAGAATACCTAATGGCTCACAAATTGAAGTAAATGGAAGTACTGGTGAGGTTACTGTCATATGACGCATCCTTTCAGATTTGGTCTTCAATCATACTCTTCGGAAACCCCAGAAGAATGGCGTGAATTGGCGAAAAAAACTGAATCTCTAGGGTTTAGCAGTTTCCATCTCGCTGATCACTACATAGGTGAAGGACCATCGTTGGAGGCAGCTAACCATCCTGTACAAAATCTTGCCGCCATCCCAGCCATGATGGTTGCCGCTGAAGCGACTGATTCGATAAGGATCGGCTGTCGGGTTTTGTGCTGCGACTATCATCAACCCGTCGTGCTAGCTAAAGAAGTTGCAACCATAGACTGGTTTAGCGGTGGAAGATTAGAACTCGGGTTGGGAGCTGGATGGATCCGAAGCGAATACGAGGCTATGGGCATCCCGATGCTTGCTCCGGGGCGGCGAATTGACAGAATGGTTGAGACCCTTGACTTGGTTCGCCAACATTACAGTGGTGAACAAATAAATCTACAAGGAGACCATATGCAGGTCTCCGGCTTCTCAGGAGCACCATATACGGACGGTGTTCCTCCGATCATGATCGGTGGCGGATCGAAACGAGTACTTGGAATCGCTGGTCGTGAAGCTGACATTGTTTCTATTAATTTTAATAACAGCGCAGGGAGAATAGGTCCAGAAGGTGTTGGTAGCGGAACGAATGCGGGAACAAAGCAAAAAATTAACTGGATAAAAGATGGAGCTGGCGAACGTTTTGAAGATATTGAAATTGAAATCGGGGCTTATTTCACCGTTGTCACTGACCATGTAGATGTTGTAGTTGGAGAATTTGCGAAATTATTTGGATTGTCTTCTGAAGAAATCATGAACCACCCTCACTGCCTTATCGGTCCTGTTGGACAGATCATTGATTCGATCCAACAACGGCGTGAAGATTTCGGAATCAGTTACGTTACTTTTGGCGGAGCAGCGCTAGATGACGTAGCCCCTATTGTGGAAGCGCTATCGGGTACATAGACCCATATACGGTGCTTGTTTTTCAAGCTACGATAATAATCGGATTGGTTTCTCTAGAAGGCTCTTTATTGTTGCAGCGAATTCGGCGGCTGGTGCCCCATCGAGTACTCGGTGATCCCATGTAAGACTTATCGTCATTTTTTTAACCCTTATCGGAGTGTCTCCATCCCATTCAACGTCATCCCGGATTCTTCCGACTCCGAGGATTCCGGAGTTTGGAGGGTTGATGACTGGAGTAAATGCGTCTACGCCAAACATCCCTAATGCTGTTACTGAGAATGTCCCGCCTTCCATCTCTGAAAGAGATAGTTTTTTATTTCGGGCTGCTTCGGCCAGTCTGCTTGTTTCCATCGCTATTTCTGCTAATTCAAGTTGGTCTGCTCTATGAACGACTGGAACGACAAGCCCGTCTTGAACAGCGACCGCCATACCTACATTAATTTCTTCCAAGAGGACTATATCGTTTCCGTCAATTTGGCTGTTAGCCAAAGGGTGCCGTGTAAGCGCTTGTGCTACTGCAGCAATAACTAAATCGGTGTAACCAGGGACAGCTCCTAATTCCTCTTGCCCGATATCTTTGAGTTGTTCACGTAGCTCAACTGCTCTTTGCATGTTTACATCCATAGTGAGTGTCAGTTGTGCCATTTCTTGCAGCGAGGAGTGCATTCTCTCTGCAATGATTCCGCGCATGCCTTTTATCGGGATACGTTCGCCAGAGATTGGTTCTGGGGATGGATGTGACCCAGAAGATTGGGTTGCTGTTTTTTGTGCCCTACTGAAAATAAAGACATCTTGTTTGGTGATTCGTCCGTTTGGTCCTGTCCCTGCAACTTGGGTTACATCAACTCCGAGTCGTTCAGCTGCTTTCCTCGCAGCGAATGGGATTTGCCCTGATGGCTCCGTCTTTGGCGTTGCGGCGACAGGGGTTGGCTCTGTTCTCTCAAGTTCTGTTTCCACAGGGGGGGCTGCTAGGACATCTTCGGATGTGATCCTTCCGCCAGGCCCGGTTCCAGTGATCGCTGCTAAATCTATTCCGGTTTCACGAGCGACACGTTTGGCGTTAGGAGATGCCATGATTCTGCCAGTATGTGTTGAATCACTTTCTTTGCTTGCGGCATGAGAATGTACGTCATCGGAAGTTATTCTTCCACTGGGTCCCGTACCGGACACATCACCGATAACGATATTGAGTTCCTCCGCTACTCGTTTCGCATTCGGTGAAGCAAGGACTCTACTACTTTCACTATTTTCTATGCTTTGTTCAATTATGATTTCTGGTTGATTAATTTCAGCTACGGGTTCATCCGAATTGCTTATTTGTTCAACTGGTTCGACTAGCTCATCCCCATCTTGGGTTTCTCCAGTGGTTGTTTCAACCAGAGTCCCATCTGGTGCCTGTTCTCCTTCACCAAGGATCCAACCAACTGTTTCTCCGGGTTCAAGAGTGTCACCAACACTAGCTGTATGTGAAACAATTCCATTCGTTACTGCTTCTACCTCTGCTTCGACTTTGTCGGTTTCGATCAGCATGACGATGGCGCCTTCAGAAACTTGGTCGCCAGCGTTAACTACCCACTCGATGATCGTTCCCTCGGTCATTGTTAGCCCAAGTTTCGGCATTAGGATTCTTGTAGCCATCGGTCTCCTAGGTTGAAGTAACGAAGTAGTTATTCATGTTAGCCAAATCCATTGCCCTTTGAGTATTTATAACCCAAGGTCCTTCTCTGCTGATAAATGCTGTCACCTTTTGATCTTCGCTTAAGACATAATCGCGTTCCCCATCAAACGCTAAGACCCCTGGTCCGTTGATCGTAATAGTTTCGCCTAGGGCCAACTCCCTGTGGCTTCTAATATGGACTGTTTCATATGTTCCAGGCGCAATAGGTGCTCGAACGGTTTGTGTTCCAGTCCCCATCTCAACATGAATTCCGACGTCATCTTCTCTTCTGATCGTTTTAAGGGTTGCTGCTATTGAAGATAAACCCACTGTGGATGATTCAGCTATTGCGAACACTCCTTCCTTCAAATTGCTTACATCCCATATTGCTCTACTCCCGATGAAATCACCTTCAACTAGAACAAGGTCAACGAGGGCAAGATCTGTTTCGCCATTCGCTAGGTTAACTTTGATTATTTTGGTTCGTTCAGCTACTTCTTGAAGAGGTATTTCTCCACGAGCAACAAGCCCAGCGGCTATACCGCCAATCGTAGATTCCATGTGGAAAGGAAATACATTGTTCGTTCCAACTGAAAGCGGGACAAGTGGAACATTCGCCCAGCCTTTGGCGACATCCCTATTGGTTCCATCCCCTCCGAAGACAATGACTGCGCCAGCTTCAGCTTTTTCTAAAGCCGCTGCGGCCTTTTCTGAATCTCTTCCATTTCCCATAACCGCTTGTTCGATTGGTTCCATCACGACGTCGCCTTGGGGAATTGCTTCCAATGCTCTTTGGATAAGGTGTTTCGTGTCATCAAGGAACATAATCCGGTCAATTCCGGATTCGACCACTCCTAGAGCCGCCCGTCGAATTACTGCGATTTTATCTACGTCACCTGTTGATCCCGCATGCCCTACAAGACGCCGTACATCTTTACCTGCAGAGGGGCTGGCAATAATCCCAACAGTTTTCACGGGGTTTTGTGAGTTAACCGTTTCTATGCAGGGCGTCTTTTACGCCCTGGATGATACTCGCAGCGTCGGGCACATATGCCCTCTCAAGCGATGGGCTGAAAGGAACCGGTGCAAATGGGGCAGCTATTCGCCCTATAGGTGCATCAAGGTAGTCAAATGCTTCTTCTTGTATCTGTGCGGCGATCTCTGCGCCTATTCCTCCATGGCGGACAGCCTCATGAACTATCACGATGCGGTTGGTTTTCTTCGCAGATTTTATGACAGTTTCTATGTCAAAAGGCATGAGAGTCCGAGGATCTATAATTTCTATTTCTATCCCTTCCTCGGCCAACGCTGCAGCGGCTTTTTCAGCTTCGGAAACCATGCGTCCTATAGCTACAACTGTTGCATCTGATCCTTCGCGAACAACCCTTGCTTCACCAAGTGGTATTTCGTAAAGGCCTTCGGGGACGTGACCTTGACTCCCTAACATTGCTTTATGGAGTGTGAAGATCGTTGGGTTGTCATCGCGGACACATGACACAAGCAAACCTTTTAGGTCATAAGGATTGGATGGGAATACAACTTTGAGGCCGGGAACATGCACTAGCCATGCTTCAAGGCTTTGACTGTGTTGCGCTGCAGCTCCGAGGCCAGCTCCACCTGTTGTGGTGATCGTGAGTGGAAGCGTGGCTTTCCCACCAAACATGTATTTCATTTTCGCTGCTTGATTAGCTATTTGATCCATAGCGACCATCACGAAATCCATGAACATCAAATCAACGATCGGGCGAAGTCCAACTGCTGCGGCTCCAATCCCAAGTCCTATGATGGCTTGTTCAGCAATAGGGGTGTCTACAACTCGTTCATCGCCGAATTCAGCGTTGAGCCCAGCAAATGACTGGAATACTCCCCCGTATCTACCAACATCTTCACCTGCTATGAACACATCGGGGTCGTCTCTTAGAAGCTCTGCAAGGGTTTCCTTGAAAGCATCGTTATATCTAATGATCCGTTCTTCTGTTTCAGCCATGTTATGACGCCTCCGTGTAAACATCGGTTAGCATGTCAACCGCTGGGTCAGGCATAGGGCTGTTCTCAGCGAATTCAATAGCCTCGTCTATCTCAGCTTGAATTTCGGCATGTATCTCTTTTGCTTGTTCTTCGTTCATTACCTTGGCTTTTGCTAATTGTGCTTCAAAGAGTTTAATCGGGTCTCGTTCCATCCATTCTTTAACTTCTTCATCAGATCGATAAGTACGACCTAGACCACTAACGCCCGCGTGGTCGTAGAATCGGTAGGTCTTACATTCGATCATTGATGGCCCTTCACCATTTCGTGCACGCTCAACAGCTACTCGTGCTGCTTCATAAACGGCAACGACGTCCATTCCATCAACAATCACTCCAGGCATTCCATACGCTGCGGCGCGATCAGCCACGTCTGTTATTGCCATTACTCGATCGCGAGCCGTGTATTCAGCGTATTCGTTATTCTCACACATGAAGACAATCGGGAGATGTAAAGCGCAGGCCATGTTCGCTCCTTCATGGAAAGCCCCTATATTTGTGGACCCGTCCCCGAAGAAAGCCATCGTAACTAGACCGTTGTTTTTGTATTTATTTGCGAATGCGGCCCCTACAGCAATTGGAACTCCTGCCCCAACGATGCCGTTTGCTCCAAGCATTCCAAGGTCAAGGTCGGAAATATGCATTGATCCGCCTTTGCCTTTACAGTATCCGGTTGCCTTTCCCATAAATTCAGCCATCATTGGTTTGAATTGGCCGCCCTTAGCAACAAGGTGTCCATGTCCTCGGTGGGTGGAACTTATTTGATCCTCATCTTTTAACGCCACGCAACCACCTGAAGCTACTGCTTCTTCGCCGACGTAGAGATGTATGAATCCAGGAATTTTAGCTTCGGAAGCGAGTTGCCCTGCTGCTTCTTCAAGAAGTCTTATTCTGACCATTCTTCGGTGCAGGTCAAAAAGTACTTCTTTAGAGATTTTGGTCTGTTCTGTCGGCGGCATTCAAGCTCCATTCAATTCTTGACATTTTTATTGTATCGGTAATCTGATCGCTAGCTAATCGGAACCTAGGCTTCTTCACCTATTGCCCACCGGATCCCTCTTCGAAGTAATTCGTGATATTGGGGTATTTCCCAAGAGCACCGTTCAAGATTCGGGTAGTACTTCACTCCAAGTGGGGTCATATCCCAATGCCCTCTGCAATGCCCGAGGTTATTGTAGAGAATCTTCCCATCCCCATGAGATTTGAGATACATGATTAGGTGCACAGGATCACAATTCTGCCAGTCAGATTCTTCAAATCCGGGGGTCTCTCCAAGCCATTCTGTCTTAAGGAGCGGATGGAGCGAATCTCGGTTGTGATATTCACAAAGGTAGAGTTCATCATCGGTTTCAAATGGTTCAATTCCCTGCACTAGCCAGTGGTCTGGGTCGGCGAGTTCTACGGGGAAGGGTTGTATGGGTGGATGTGATATAAATTGGGTGCCAAGGAGTTCAGCCCAAACTGGGAAACACCGTGGTGAAGAGACAGGGTTTGGTGGGTCTAAGTCAAGTGCTGAATTCGTCCCATGAAGCGCTAACCATCGACCTCCTTCGCTAACCCAATCTCGTATGGCTATTTGGGCTTCTTCTGATGGGCGTATATCGCAGGTATAGGAAATAAGGAACTGAGAAGCGGCTATTGCCTCAACGTCCTCATAATCAGATCCGACTTTGAGTTTGATGTATGGGTGTTCGGCAAGGAGTTTTAAGAGTTCAAGCCGAGCATAGTCAATGTCATGGTAACGACCGCCAGCTACCAGATAGGCATCTATTCTTTCGGGCTTCTCTTCAGACATGGATTCCTCCTAGAATTCAATGCGTTTCGTGTACCCGCCGTCAACGACGATGTTTGCACCAGTGACCCAAGAAGCTGCGGGACTGCACAGAAAGGCTGCTACATTAGCGACTTCTTCGGCGCTGCCCATCCTTCCACTAGGTTGGTCTTTCACAGTTCCTTCGTAGAACTCAGGCATAGCTTGTTTTATTTTGTCCCACGGGCCGTTTTCAAAGAAAATCGGTCCGGGAGCGATCGTGTTTACTCGAATGCCTTTAGATGCGAGTGTTTGAGCAAGACCCGCGGCGTAAACTGTAGCTGCCGCTTTCAAAGCGCTGTAGCTTGTTGGACCGGGCCCAAAGTGTTCAAGTGCAGCTGTTGAGCTAATCGTTAGAACAGCTCCTTCGCCTGATGCTGCAAGCAGTTCCTCTGTCGCTCTGACGCCGCGAACTAATCCCATGAGATCAACATTGTAGTTAGCATCAAATTTTTCGTCTGTCTGACCGCCACCGCCACCAGATGCATTATTTATGAGAATGTCGAGACCGCCAAGTTCTTCAGCTGAGCTTTGGAGCCATGCCTCTAGTTCATTGCCGTTGCTGACATCAACTGCGGACCCAATTATGGTTCCTTTACCTTCCAGTGCAGCAAGAGCTTCGTCAACGCCTTCTTGACCTCGGGCACAAATTGCTACTGATGCTCCTTCTTCAAGCATTTTTGTTGCTATTGCCCGTCCGATTCCTCGAGAGCCCCCAGTGATTACGACTTTCTTTCCTGATAATCCAAGATCCATGATTTCCTTTCCTACTGCAGATGATTGCAAAGGTATTGTGTTCAATAGAAACTAGAGCAAAATTCCACCGTATAAAAACCGGATGCCCGAGATTTAACTCATAAATCAAGAAAGGTTGAAAGCATGGTTTTAAATTTGGACGTTGTCTCGTCTAATTCTGATTGTGGGTTACTATCAGCGACAAGCCCCACCCCCGCATAAAGATGCGCTTGCCTTGCTTTGATTTCTGCTGAGCGTATCCCCACAGCGAATTCTCCATTACCTGAACTATCTACCCAACCAACAGGTCCGGCGTACCTTTTACGATCAATGCCTTCAATGTTTTTTATGATTTCTATGGCCTCTTTCTGAGGGTCACCAGCAACTGCCGGTGTGGGATGCAAGGCTGATACCAATTCAAGAATAGAAGCGGCGGGTTGAGAAAGTTGCCCATTGACTTCAGTCCCTAGATGGTGAACGTGAGGAAGCGAAACGATTTTAGGTTCAGGGTCGGCATCCACAAATGAACAGAACGGAAGGAGTTCATTTAGTAACCATTCAATGGTCACTTTATGTTCATATGCGTCTTTAGTTGAATCTAAGAGTTCTTGCCTGGATTTTTTATCGGCGTTCCCGTCGCTGTATCGGGTCGTTGTCCCTGCTAAAGGATTAGCTCTCACTGAATTACCGAATCGTGAGACTAGCAATTCAGGTGATGCTCCTATGAAACCATCGACATTAAAGATCATGGATGATTTGTTTCTCTCCCGAAGTTTCCCAAGGACAGTGTTGACAGGTATTTCTTTGTTAGCTGTTAGGACTAATTCTCGGGCAAGAACAACTTTTTTAACCTTGCCCGCATCAATCAAGTCCTTAACTGCTGAAAGTTTCTCATCTCTCCAAACTTCAGGTTCTATAGGTGAGTCAATAGAAATTTCTGGGATCGGTTCAGAATCCACCACTGAAAATTCTTGCCGGATCTCTTCCATAATATCTTTATAAGACAGGTCCGTTTCGCTCGTAAAAGTAACCCATCGTTGTCCAGAGGCGTGCTCTCCAAGAAGTATCCTGGGGACTATTAGATCTGTCTGTTGTTTCGGGTCAAAGGGGAAAGCTACGAAAGCACATGGGCCCTCTCCTGGTAGAAGATCTCTGTTGCCACGATTAATGAAGTTTATTTCTCCTAGCAGCTCTGATTTTGTTTTAATCTCTTCTAGCGGTTGTAAGGGAATCCGGCATGCTGTTCCAACGCCGGTAAGCGTCACTTTGTTCGATGACCAAAAAAGTTCTTGTCTTGCCGAAGAGTTCCGGTGGTTTCCAGTTTCTAGGGTGAATGTTTTTGATTGCACATTGTTTAGGCTAGAGGATTGATGTCCATTGTCGCATTCTGAAGGCATTGTGGGAAGATATTGTTAGGGGTTTATCCATATGAGACAAACTATTGAACTGACTATCAAAGCATCCGCTGAAGATGCTTTCAAAGCGTTCAGTGACCTTTCGGCTTATAAGACGTGGCTTAGTTTCATTGATTCAGTTGACGTAGATGAAACCACAGACCGGGGTTCGAATTGGATTGTGGTTCTTCGTTCTCAATTAGGTCCCTTTTCAAGGATGAAAAAATTGCGCTTAGTCCGAGATGTTGAGACTCCTAATACTTTTGTGAGTTTCTCAAGAGCAGAACTTGATGGCAAAGAACATTCATCTTGGAATCTTGAAGTCACTTGCCACCCATTAAGTGACCAATCCACCGAAGTGAGGCTCACGGTTTATTATTCTGGGAAATTCTGGTCTCGCCCTTTGGAAGCTGTTTTTAACTCCCATGTTGAAGATGCGAAAATTAGGTTGCAGGAGTATTTTGAATAACGTGGATAACCAAAGGGGACTTCGATGAAAGTAGTCTTTGTTGTTATTGATGCCCTGCCGAATAGTCTCGTTTCTCAAGAGTGGACGCCTAACCTTTGGGATCTCATCACTGAGGGAGATTGGAATTCTTCAGGAGGCAGATCAGTCCTTTCAACAGCGACTTACCCGAACCATGCAACATTTGCGACAGGTCGCCTTCCGAGCTCTCATGGAATTTTCACTAATCGTGTTTGGGATGGGGACCAGTTTACGATTTCCTCTGATGTCGGCCCTGCTGGAGACACATTGTTTAAATCTGCGAAACGTAAAGACCTTGAGTGCGTCACGGTAGTCGGAGATCATCACTTGATCGGCGTGATGGGGGCCGGAGATTCCTCACGGGTTTGGCCTCCTGAAGGAAAACGTGCAGATGTTGCTTTAGATGAATTCAGGTATGCAGCAGACACCTCTGTTCTTGATGCTATTGACGCTATTGACCTCGTATCGGCTGACTTCAGTTTTGTGCATTTCAACGAACCTGACACTGTTTGTCATCTTCATGGACCTGACTCTGAAGAAACTAGATTCCGGATCCGCCAAACAGATGGGGTTTTAGGGAAATTTCTGGAGCGGTTAAAGCCGGCATGGGAGGATACGGTTGTGATCGTTGTAAGCGACCATGATCAAGAATTCGTAGTTGAATACGGCTTTGATCTAGCGGATGCACTGAACCAGAGGGGTTTGTCGGGAGTTGTAGAATATGAAGGGACAGCTGCACTTGTTTTTGGCGGGCCGGCATTAACTGAGTTGAATTTAATCCCGGAGATAGAGGGGGGGGTTTCTCTTGACGAACACCATAATCTTGTGTGGGGTAAACCTGGTCATGTTTTCGGTCCTTGGCTCGATGGACTGCACGGATCTCATGGGAGCCCACGTTGTGAAACTCAGGTAGCTGTGGTGGGTGGTGGACACCCACAGGCGAAACTACTTGCGGGTTTAATTTCTAAGAAACGCCCTATGGCTTGGGAATGGGCCCGCCATATAAACGATCTCCTAAGACTTGATCTTCAAGTGTAGATTGTTGTCAGCCTTCGATCTCTTTTGCGAGATTCTCTAACGTTGTTTCCATTGACATCCCGGTGTGGAGGGCACGGTCGGGAACTCCACTTATTTTGCCACCTACAACTTTCATGATTTTGGTACGTTGATCAACCCAGGTTTGTGTCACTTTGCACCCTTCCGGAGTTGGTTCTATGTCAAAACTCCAGTCAGCTCCACCGATTGGGCGGACTCTCATCTCGAATGCGAACCGTCGTGGTGCATCAAATTCGGTTATCGTCACTGGCGCCTTCCATGATTTGCCTTCCCAACTGTTCTCTCCACTGAATTTTGCTCCGAGTTCAGGCCCGGTAGATCCTTTGATCCATTTGCCTCCATTATTTTCAGGTGACCAGCGTCCCATGTTGGGAAGATCGATGATTAAGTCCCAAACTTCGTTTGGGCTTGCGGCTATTTCTCTTGCGACTGTAACTATTTTTTCCATGTATGAAGCCTACAGATTTCTAAGAATTGAGGCAAAACAGTTATTTAAGTACGTCTTTGTAGGGAATGCTTTTGTCTACACGAGGTTCTCCGGGCAAACCTAGGACTCTTTCTCCCACGATATTTCGTTGAATTTCATCTGACCCTCCCGCGATCCGGTATCCGGGCGCCCCGAGTAGATGTTCATTCCATTCGTATGTTCCCCATTCGCCGGTATCAGCAGTCATTCGAGCTCCTAATAGTCTTGATATGACGTCGCTCATAAGGTTCATTGACTTGACCCAGATCATTTTTGAAATGGATCCTTCAGGTCCCGGTGCCTGACCGGCTTTGGCTTGGGCCGCTACTCGTTGACCATTGAGGACCATAATACGATACTGGGTATAGAGTCGTGCGAGTTCATTTCTGATGACAGGGTCTTTGGTCAGTTCCAGGTGTTCAGCTAATGCTTTGGCCTGGGTCCAGTTACCTCCGACTCGTGAACTTCCGTTACTACTACCTCGTTCAAATCCGAGTACGGTAAGGGCTACTTTCCACCCTTCTCCGATATCTCCCACTCGGTATGCGTCGGGAACCCGCACATCGGTTAGGAAGACTTCATTGAATGAAGTTCCCCCGCTCATTTGCCGAATTTGCCGAATTTCAACGCCAGGCGCGTCCATAGGAACAACAAAAACGGTGATTCCTTTATGTTTAGGGAGGTCACTGTCTGTTCTGCAGACTGCCATACCCCATTCGGAGAACTGGGCCCCTGAACTCCAGACTTTTTGTCCGTTAAGAATCCATTCTTCTCCGTCTTTGTCTGCTTTGGTAGCGACACTTGCAAGATCTGATCCAGCTGATGGTTCTGAGAAGAGTTGGCAGCACATTTCCTGCGCACTTGCCCATTTTGCGACCCAATCATTTTTTTGCTGTTCTGTTCCGAGAAGTCGGATTGAAGGTGCCATTAAGTGAGTGGTCACGCTGTGTGTTTCATGGCCGCCTGGGGTTTCGTATTCACTTTCGAGTTTGAAAAAAGCTTTTTCGTGTTCTTTAGTTAATCCCATCCCCCCATATTCTGGTTCCCACGTAATTTTGTGGTAGCCGACTTCAGCTTTTTTCTGGGTCCATCCCATCGCATTGTCGATAATGGCTTTTTCTTCTTCAAAAGAAAGGTTATGGAATACGGAAACGCTGAACTCGCCTTCGCCCCAGACAAGTTCTCGGCGCCCGCTATCATTCATGTTCCGGAGGTCCGCGTTAGCGTCTAGCCATACACGTGCTTCCGCTGTGAACGTTTCAATATCAGTCATGTTTCAATTATTGACCAGAAAATCTGTTTTTGCTCCATCAGAGAGCGGGATTTATTATCTTCTTTTTAGATTTTTGCGAACCCATCAGCGATCTGTTCAACGATTTCAGGAGGTTTATCCTTGGGAATCGAGACGATTCCGAGAGAGACTCCAGCTTCTTCATATTCTCGGGCTTGTTGAATGGTCGCATCAATGTCGCCATCGAATCGCAGCATTGTAGAAATGAGAATCTCTTTAGGGTCGCGTTCTGCTTCTGCACAAGCTTGAAGAAAAACTGTGTGCCTCATTTTGAAATCGTCAAGCGACATGGTCTGAGTACCATAGTTCCAATGGTGGGCATGTCGGACCACCGCAGGGATGGTTCTTCTTAATCCTCCTCCACCGATGCAGATAGGCAAAGGGTTTTGTGGCCCCTTTGGATTATTCATTGCATTCTTCAAGGTGTACCAGTTCCCTGAAAAATCTGATCGGTCTTGGGTCAGGAGTTTAGTTAGGACTTCCATGCCTTCTTCAAATCGGTCAAATCGGTCTTCCATTGACCCTAGGTTGAACCCGTAGGCTTCGCATTCCTCTTCATTCCAACCAGCTCCTATTCCAAGTTCTAATCTCCCCCCAGAAGTTATATCTAGTGTTGATGCCATGTTGGCTAGCAGCGCTGGATGTCGATAAAGCATGCCGGTTACTAGAACACCACCTCGGATTCTTTTCGTTTCCTGTAACAAAGCGGTCAATGTGATCCATCCTTCAAGGCAATCTTCAGTGGAGTCTCCAAAGAGTGGGTAGAAGTGGTCGAAAGTCCATCCAGATTCAAATATTTCTAAATCATCGGCGCGTTGCCAGACTTCCAAAAGCCAATCCCACGAGCATCTCTGTGGCGCAGTACTAATCGCGAATCTCATGATCGTTGGCGGATGCCGGGGTTGCCTTCTGTCCAATCTCTAGAGAGTTTCCGGAATGTTATGCGCCAACCGTCGGGAGTTCGGATTAATTCATCTTCGTATCTTCCGGCGATAACGAAATTATCTCCCCCTTCTGTTCCCCGTAGCGTATGTTGCGCGTGCAAATAGCATCGACATGTCGCTGTATCTCCGTTAATTGTGACTTGTTGGTTGCTTACGATGTGTTGCGATGCGTCTAACGGTCCAAGCGCATTAGTCACCTTTTCGATGATCGCTGGCAACCCTTCAACAACAACACTCATGTAGTCGCATACAGCGTCTTCGGTGAACACGGTATCCAATCGTTCTCTTGGGCCATGATCTAGTAACCAGCCGTAAGCGATTGTAAGGTCAATGATTTCTTGACGGTCCAATATCTCTTGCAAGGCGTCTTCCATGTCGTTTCCTCTCTCTTATCAATGAACTGTAGATGATGTTTTCGTAATTGTTTAATCTGAATAGGGAGCTTTGTTTGGAAGGCTTTTATCTGACTGTTATCCTCCGAAGATGATCAACCGTTTCGCTACCGACACAGCTTTATTGCTTATAGACGTTCAGGTGGGAGTTGATGATCTCACTCATTGGGGTGGCGTGACCGGGCGTAGGAATAACCCTGATGCCGAAAGTAAAATGCTTGACCTTCTTTCCACATGGCGATCTCAGGGGCTCCCCGTGGCTTTCACTCTTCACGATTCCGTTGAGGAAAATTCTCCTCTCAAATTAGATCTGGCATCAGGAAAGTTAAAACCCGGGTTTGTTGTTTCCAATGAGGACATTTCTGTCGTGAAAAGTGTTAACAGCGGATTTGTCGGGACTTCACTTCATGAGGAATTCACTAGTCGCGGAATTACACGTCTTGTTGTAATGGGTTTCTTCACAAATATGTGTGTTGAAACGACGGTGAGAATGGCTGGGAATATGGGCTATGACACGTATCTGATCCCTGAAGGATGCGCAACTACAAACCGTATCGGCCCTGATGGGGTTGATTATGACCCTCAAGTTGTTCATGAGATGACGGTTGCGAATCTTCATGGAGAGTTTTGCACTAGTTTGCGCCTCGATGACGTTCGAGACTTACTGGTTTCTGATGCGCCTCTGCTATCACGGGTCCAAGGAAACGAATAGAGGTTACATGGATTCTAAATTTGGAGTGAATTCAATGTCGGGGACCTTGGAAAGGGTCGCTGTTCGCCAACCGTCCGCGATTCTGTCTGCTGACATAGATGAATGGCATTATGCGAAGCCTTTGAATCAACAAGTTCTTTTGCAGCAATTCTCTAATTTCGTTTCATTATTGGAAACTTCGGGGGCAGAAATTCTATGGCTTGGCAGCGAAAAAGATGATTTAGCTGATTCTATTTTCACATACGACCCTTCTTTCATGCTTCCTTCCGGAGCAGTCCTCTTACGCCCCGGAAAAGAAAAACGATTAGGGGAAATAGATGTGCACCGAACATTCTATGAGTCTTCTGAAATACCTATCATTGGTTCGATAGAACCTCCAGGAACTATTGAAGGCGGCGATTGTTTTTGGCTTAATGAAGGCACTTTGGCTGTCGGCAAAGGATTCAGAAGCAACGATGCTGGAATTTCGCAATTTCGTGACCTTGTTTCCGTTGATGGCATAGAGGTGATGCAATTTGACCTACCTTTTTACAAAGGGCCTGATGCCTGTTTGCATTTAATGTCATTAGTCAGCCCTCTTGACAACGATTTAGCTATTGTCTTTGAACCTTTGCTCCCTGAAGGGCTTGCCGCAGCCCTGATCGATTTTGGTTTTGAGTTATTGACAGCATCAGAAAAGGAATTTGAAGAGAGTCACGGATTGTCGTTGAATGTTTTGGCTACTGCTTCACGCGAAGTCATAGCAATTAACGGATTTCCAGAAACTCACCGGTTAATGATTGAAGCGGGGTGTTCCGTTTCTTTATTTGATGGAGATGAACTTTGCATCCCATGCGAAGGTGGTCCCACTTGCTTGACACGACCGATTCTTAGGTCTTGATCTAGCGTTGCCACTCCCAAGATTCACGCGCTGCCGGCCATGGGTTACTGACAAGAGCTGTCTCATCAGCGAACCGCATAACTTTTCTTTCTGGCATTTCATATATTGGCCATTCACCGAGTGAATCCGTACCTGGCTTACCTTCTCGAACAAAGGTTGCCCATGCCGCGTGCATCACGTCACCAACATGAGTTGGAAGTTCAGAAGTTCCAAGAAACAGATCCGTTCCCTTAGCATTCAACGTTCCAAAAGCGAACGGGATCTCCAAGGCATGACAGGATCCAAGCGCACCATTAAAAGCTTTACTTTTCCAATCGAATTCATACATCCAAGACTCACCACCGTGCTTTTGCCTAGCTTCTGCCATGCGTATGGCTGGAATTCGGAACGTGTGATCAGTTGAAATGGCGAGAGCTATCTCACCTGCTGAGACATCTCCTCTATCTTGGCGTATCGCTTCTATGAACGGGACAGGTTCACTCACATAGTTACTTAACCATTTCTGAAGTTTCTCTTCAGGGATTTGGTTGGTGCCCCATAAGGAAGTCTCGTCCGTATTAGTCCCAGTGAGAAGAGGAATATCTGCAGAAGCTCCTTTTTGAAATAGGGCTATAGGGTGATCGGTCAATAATCCAGGCGTGATTGATGGGTAGAACGGTAGTTGCCCAGCAGTCATAAATTTATTGGAACGCTCTTCAACATATTGTTGCGCTTCTAGGATTTCATCAACCGTCCGTGTTTGAAGATCATCAAGAGAACTGGCTCCTAAACGTTCCATAAAGAGTTGCCCTGCTGTTCCCGCTTCTTCTTGGGTGATCACATGATGCCCTGCTCCGCTTTGCGTTATTGCTTTGCAAAAGAGTCCTCGGCTCATTGGCATTGCCATAATCGTTGAGACGCTGAAAGCGCCAGCAGATTCTCCAGCGATCGTCACTTGATCTGGATCTCCGCCAAAGTTTGCAATATTGTTTTTCACCCAAGTAAGCGCGGCGATTTGGTCCAATATCCCGTTTATTCCCGATGTTGGAGCTTCGGGAATTCTCGCGAATCCTAGAGCTCCGAGGCGGTAGTTGATTGTGACAATGACTACGTCGCTTTCCTTGGCGAATTTTGTTCCGTCATACCATGGAATGGAACCTGTCCCATTCCGGTACGCTCCTCCGTGAATCCATACCATCACTGGGCGTTTATTTTCATCGGTGGAAGGAGTGCAGATATTAAGAGTTAGGCAATCCTCATCCCAAGAAACTTCATGGGAGTCGGTTAAGCCTTCTCCAGGCAATTGCGGAGCTACAGGGCCAAATTGTGTTGCGTCAAGAGTTTCTGCCCATGATGGGACGGGTTGTGGCGGGGCGAATCTGTAGTTACCGGTTGGAGCTGAAGCATAAGGTATCCCAGCAAAAAGGAAGATCCCGTTTCGTTCTCTGCCTTTAACTGGGCCTAATTGGGTTTCTACTCTTAGATTCATTACAACCCCGATTTTCTTATCCTACTTCACCTGTATTAGTTGATTCCGCAGGTAAGGGCTCCGCGTCTGATGTGTTCGGTTCGGGTAATTCCCAACCATTTTCTTGCAAATGCCTGATAACAATTTCTGTGATTTCATCAGCGATACTTCCAACATCTGGGTCAACGGGGATCATGTTCGTTGAAAGAGCGATTGATATATCTAGATCAGGGAAATAACGGGCATGGGATCGGAAACCTGGGACTCCTCCCCCGTGTTCATATGTCGCGTAGCCGACTCTTTCGCTTAATTGGATCCCTAACGCGTATGAGGTGCCGATGGCCTTTTCAGAGAAAAGTTCAATGGTTTCTGGTTTGAGGATAGTCCCATCAAACATAGCTTTAAATACTCTGGCGAGGTCATCCATCTGGGCTTCAACGCCTCCGCCAGTCCACCCCACTGACGAAAGAACTTCTTGCGGCCCGACGCTCAAATCAATTACTTCTTCACTGATTCTCGCTTCTTCTAAGTAGGGAGCGAGTCCGGGAAGGAATGATATGAGAGTGGCGAGTTCTCCCTGAACAAACATTGAAGGAACCATGCTTGGCGGGAATTCTTTTGGAGGGAGATACATGTCTGGGGCATTGGCCGGAATAGTTATGTACTCCCTGATCAATTCGTGTGCTTGACTTCCCGTCACTGCCTCAATAACTAAACCTGCTACGACGTGGCCGACGGTGTTGTAGGCGTATTCAGTTCCGGGAACGTATTGAGGTCCTCTTCCAAATGCCCAATCCACGATTTCTTGAGGTTCGAAAACAACATCAAGTCTGGAGCTTGCTAGCAAATAAAACCCGGGATCAAATGCGTACTCTGGGAACCCGTCGGTGTGGTTTAAGATCTGGCGGATGGTGATTAATGGGGCATAATCGATTCCATCAAGTACGTATCCAGTAGCCCAGTCGCTTCCAAGATAAGTCATGACTGGCTCATCTATTCCTATTGCACCTTGTTCAACCAGTTTGAGAACGACAGCTGATGTTATGGGCTTCGAAATGCTTGCTATGCGCCAGTAGTCATCTACCGATGCCGGTGTTCCGATTCTATCTCTAGCTCCTTCCGCCACGTTGACTTGCGATCCATCAGGAAGAAGGACTGAAACGGATGACCCAGGAGCTCCATTAGCAAGTAGCCACACTTGAAGTCTTTCCGAAATTTCATTGGCCAACTCATCAGTGGCAAGCGTTGGCGGTTCCTCGTCTTCTGGAAAGAGTTGAGCAATTTCTTCTTGGGTTAGTAATGATGAGCAATCATAATAAGAGGCGAAGAATGATTCTTTCCATTCTTCAGTTGTAGGGTCATCGGAGATGATCTTTTCATACATTTCATCGAAACCGACACCAATGTCACCATGCACATTATCTATCACACACGCTACAAAATCAGGTTTCTCAAAGGGCATTGAGGACGCAAGAACTTGAATCAGATTATCTCTCCACTCGCCTTCATCAACTTGTGATTCAACTGCAGTTGACGCCGTTGTTTCCTCAGGTGTGTCTTCGGGGGCTTCTACGGGGGCTTCCTCAGTTGTTTCCTCTGATGTTTCTGCAGGGGTTTCGCTAGAACTCGTTGACCCTCCACAACTTGCTAAAATTAATAAAATCACCGACAAGATACTGATTCTTTTGAGTAAGTAGAGCATTGTTCCTTTCAAGGTCACTGGGAGGATTCATTCTCAGGGACGTGGGTATCCTAATGGCAGAATTAACCTTTGGCTCTTGAAGCGTAACCAAATAGTTTGCCAGCGACTTTCCTAATTTGTATCTCTTCAGATCCTTCAGTGATCCGGTACCGGCGGTGATGCCGGTAGATGTGTTCGAACGGCATTTTTCTTCCGTAGCCTTGACCTCCGCAGGTTTGCATCGCTCGATCGGCTGCATCACAGCAGAACCGGTTACCTCTGTAGTTGCACATAGCGACCTTGTCGGTGATTTCCATGTGGTCGATGCCTTCGTCTAGTTGCCACGCTGTTTTCCATATCAAGGCACGGATCATTTCTGCTTCCGTGTAAAGTTCCGCTAGCGGAAACTGGATAGCTTGATTCTGGGCCAAGGGTTTTCCAAACACCACCCGGTTTGATGCCCATTCAACAGCAGTGTCTATGCAGTGCAGTCCCGCTCCTAGCGAAGATGCGGCTTGCCGTATACGATTTTCATGAACAAAGAGTTGGGCTGTTTGTAATCCTTTCCCTTCTTCGCCAAGAATATCGGCATGATTGACTCGCACCTGATTAAGAGTGACGTGGGCGTGGTCTGTGGGCATGTTAAATGTCCACATAAATTCTTCAACTTTGAATCCCTGAGAATCTGTCGGCACGATGAAGCAGGTAATTCCGTTCCCTTCTCCTGGTTCGCCTGATGTCCTTGCGAAAATGTAGTCATGCGTAGCGTGATGCAGTCCTGTGTTCCAGTATTTCTCACCAGTGATGATCCACTCATCACCATCGCGCACGGCTGTGGTTTCCATCCAAGTAGCGTCAGAGCCATGAAGAGGTTCAGTTAACCCGAACCCGATTCTTGCTTCACCATTGAGCATCTTGGGAATCCAGTATTCTTGTTGCGCTTCGCTACCGAATCGTTCCATCATGAGAACAGTGACAAGGTTTCCTACGATTGAGCTTTCATTTTGAAGGTCATTATGCAATCCCAGACCTTTTCTTGCCAAGTGTTCACGGACTACGGCCATGTCTAGATTATTTCCATTTTGACCTCCGAATCTGGTAGGTAATTGGTACCGCCAGAAGCCTGCTTTATCTGCTTCTACGCGCATCCGTTTGAGGAGGTTCTCCCACTCCGCATTCGGGAGTCCTTCCCTGTCCCAGTCGGTGCGGCTATCTTCTCGCCGGTGATCAAAGAAGCGGATGTTGTCATCTTCTTCTTCGATTGGTTTAATTACGTCTTCAATGAACGAATCTAGGTCCTTGAGGAGTTTTTGGGTTTTTTCTGGGATTGTGAAGTCCATAATTGTTTCCTTACTGGTGGTCTCTTCCGTATCCTTCGGGTTCTTCCCAGTTGGGTTGAGCTTCCCATGTAACGGGTTGATCCCATTGTTCTGAATAAACATACTCATTGGCGGGGTGACGGTTAGCCATTCCCCATCGACCCGTTGGGTACCCGATCGGTATCATGGCGTGCATGTGCCAAAATCCTTCTGGCATTCCGAGAAGTTGTTCTACTTCTTGTTTCCGCAATTTAAGAAGTGTCGTAATGAATGTTCCTAATCCTTCTGCTCTTGCCGCTAAGCAGAGATTCCACAAGACAGGGAAAGTCGTTGATTCTCCTCCTTGTTTCCCAAAGACGAATATAAGCATTGGGTGCTGATCCAGGTATTCAACGAAATGTTCCGCGCTGTTTGAGATTCTTCGGGTTTGTTTGATGCTGGGATCATCAGGGTCGCCATCTTTGAGTTTTTCTTGCACGCCGGCGTAACTTGTTTCTTGTAGTTCCCAATACGCATCGTGATAAATTTCCTTTAGTTTCTCCATAGTGGTTTTATCGGTAACGGTTAGAAACCGGAAGGTGTGCCGATTCCCTCCTGAAGGTCCCCTGACAGCTGCATCAAATAGTCGGGAGAGCACATCTTCAGGGATTGGGTCGGGCTTAACGCGCCGCATTGACCGGGTTGTGTACATTGTTTCGTATAAATCCATGGCAACCTTTTCTTTATTGGTAGTTTTTTTAAAGTAATGGAAAGATAGTGTTTGTGCTAACGAGAGAAGGAGATTGTCATGGGAGACGAAGCATTTGATTACGAGGATGTAACTATTTACACGCTTGGGGACGAAGCTGAAGAGAAGATGCTGCAACTACAGAATGAGTGCACCTTTATCTGGGCCAACAAAGAGGGGTGGCCTGTTGGGGTAATCATGTCTTACGTATGGGCAAAGGGTTGTTTCTGGGTCACGCTCTCAAGTCAAAGAGCTCGCGTCCCCGCTATGCGCAGAGATAATCGTTGTGCGGTTTGCATTACCAGCAAGGGAACAAAAGCAGGGGCGAATCTAACCGTGACGTACAAAGGGACATGTGAAATTCTTGATGATGATGAAACGAAAGCTTGGTTTTATCCGGCGCTTGCCGAGACTTTAAACCCTGTAGATGAGCAATGGCAGAAAAACTTTGCTGGGTTTTTGGATTCTCCTCGTCGTGTGATCTTTAAAATCACACCTACTCAACGCATTGGATACGACGGTCGAAAGATGGGAGAAGCAACCGCTAAGTGGGTAACTGATCACGGAGACCAGTAAATGCATCTCAACGGTCCGCCATTGATTGTGATGGCCATGGAGGCCGAAGCAGCACCTGTCCGAAGCCGTTTAGGTATGGAAGGCCCTGGTTCCGAAATCGTAAATGGTTTAAGTTCGCGTATTTGGACCAATGACAATATCTACTTGGTGACTAATGGCAATAATCAGCGTTTTGAAGTTGATTCTATAGGGACCTTGCCGGCTGCGTTTACAACATTTTCTGCAATTAAAGCTGTTCAACCTGGAATTGTTATTTCTGCTGGCACATGTGGTGGGTTTATCCAAAGAGGTGGATTTATCGGGGAACCTATTCTTGCTAATAGATGCGTTTTTCATGATCGTCGGATTCCATTAGCGGGTTTCGATGCATACAGTTTTGGGGATTTCCCTGTAGCGAAAATGGATTTAATTGCTCAAAATTTAGGTTTCCGGCTCGGTACGGTTAGCACCGGAGATGCTTTAGATGCGCAATCTTGTGATTTGGAACGCATGGATAGTGTTGAAGCGTTAGCTAAGGATATGGAAGCGGCGGCGGTTGGCTGGGTTTGCGAAAAGCTTGATACTCCTTTCACGGCCCTGAAAGTCACGACAGACCTTGTTGACGGTGATAAACCTACCGAAACAGAATTCGAAGAGAATCTCCAATACGCTAGTGAAAGACTTTCAGAAGCTATGTTTGCTTTGATACATGAATTAAAAAAATCTAACAATTAGGAGATGCTATGAAACTGGGTCTTGACGCAGATGGTGTTTTGACAACAACGAGGTCTGTTCGTAAACGATTGGATCTAGACCGCCCCGTTGAGAAGGAGGTTATAGAAGAATGTCTTGACATCGCGCTTCAAGCACCAACTGGGTCCAATACACAAGGCTGGCAATGGGTTTTCATAACAGATCCAGATAAGAAAAAAGCTATTGCTGATTTCTATGGTACGAATTATGACGCGTACACGAACCAGCCTAACCAACCTAACTACGGAGATGATGACCCTAGGACAAGCCAGCGTCCTAAGATTATGGATTCTTCAAAGTACTTGCGCGAAATTTTTCACCGTGTCCCAGTGATGATGATCCCCTGCCTTCAAGGAGAAGGAAGGCTCGATACTGGTACCCCAACATTTGTGCAGGCAAGCGCATGGGGTTCTTTACTTCCTGCTGTGTGGAGCTTCATGTTGGCTCTTCGCGAACGAGGGCTTGGTTCAGCGTGGACGACACTGCATTTACCAAATGAACGTGAAGTAGCTGACCTTCTCGGTATTCCATTTGACACGGTGACACAAGGAGGGCTTTTCCCCATCGCTTACACCATCGGCACGGAATTCAAACTTGCTAAACGGTTACCGGGGAGTTCTCTTTCACACTGGGACCACTGGTAATAAAGATATTAGTTGCCCGTCATGGATGGGAGGATTCGGCTAAGCGGTATTTGCGTTGGCGAGACTAACCCGGGTTTGGCAGCTACTACATGTGGGATTGCATTGACCGCTTTGGTTCCTGTTGACCGAGTCTTAACTATTTTTTCTTCAGCGTATATCTCATGGGTGAGTTTACTGCCCGGGGTTCCACGAACATCCACTTCAATCCACCCATGTTCTGGAGCTCCTAATAAGAATTCTTCACTTACGTAATCTGTTCCTAACAAGAAACGAAGCTCAATTGTTGCTTTTGGGACTCCTTCAAATGTTGATGAAGCTTTGACAATTAATCCGGCCATTGTTCCCTTTTTGATTTCTATCTTTTCGTTATAATCCTTGACCGCTGGTTCATATTCGTGGGTGAGACTATTGCCATCATGTGGAAGGCTCAATTCTTCACAAATCAGGTCTGTTATTTGCAGCAAGTTGTCAAAAATAGCTGCAGCGCCGGTCTCTTGTTGTCGCAACTGTTCTTCTGTGCGTCCAAATCCGAATTTTTCTAAGAAGACAGGACTTAATGTAGATTGGCGTTCGCATGTTTTGATGTAAACAGATGAAACTTCGTGACAGATAGACGACCCAATAATTGCCAATTCGTAGCTCAGGCCAGGGTTGAGTCCTGTACCGAATAGCGAAGCGCTGCCTTTGCTGCAAGCCTCCTCTATGTCTGGGAAAGCCTCGTACCGTTTAGGATTCCACCCAGCCATGATACTGATAACATTTTTTCCGCTTTCAAGTATCTGAATAATCTGGTCATAACGTTCAGTTGGAGGATTGTATAAAACACAATCAGCGTCAATGGATAATATTTCATTCAAATCATTAGTTGCTGAAACGCCAAGGTTTCCTATCCCAGCGATTTCACCTGCATCGCGCCCCACTTTCTCATCGTGGTACACGAAAGCTCCTACAAGTTCCATTGCTGGATTTGCTGCGACTAACCGAATTTGATGTTGAGCGATATCGCCTGTGAACCATTGAATTACTTTTAGTTTCTTCATGGATCCTCTCCGGTAGTTAACAATTAACCGTAGTTGATTTGTCTAAATTGCGCCTGCCCGTTCGCTAGGCAAATCTTCCCGTGGCTTCTCTGCGTTGTCGAGCCCACTCATGTGATTTTTCGGCGGAAGCCCACAAGATCGCATTTGAGATCATCTTTTGGAACAAAGGTTCAGCGTATTGGCCTGGACCATCTCCGAATTGTAAGTAAGCTACCGGGGAGTTCCCTGCGTGCTTTACCCAACCGACAAGATTGCTAGTTCGGGGATGTTCCCATCCCTCGTTGCTGTCTCCCTTTCCCCGTATTGCTAAATCCGCTGAATAAAAGTTCTTAGATTCATATGAAAAATTTGACCGTAGGATCGGGTCCACATTTCCTTCAAGAACAGGGGCTAAATACACTTCATCTGTAAATTCAAAGGTTTCAGGAAGTCCTTCTACGATCGGGTGGCCGTTTTCAACTACCTCTATGGAGTGAGTGACATTATGGCGGTAGCCAGAGTCTGGGTATTCCACTCCGGCGAGAGTACCGGGTTGATAATGGAACCGTCCCCCTATAACGTGCGCCCAATCCTCCCATGTCGGCCAGCCAGCGATGGCATGATGGAGAAAAATCATTCCTTTCCCTTCCTCTAGAAGAGAGCGGCTTCCGTTTTTGTACCATTCTGGCGGGTCATGGAATTTGACAGGGTCACTAGTCGAAGGTTCAGTGGAGAGACGGTTGAATTCAATTCCGGGCATGTCGTACATGACGAAAACATCCCAATTTTTTGCCGTGTCAGGATGGAAAAGATGTTGTGCGGCTGGTTGCTCGACATGAGTGTATTCGGTGACGCAACTTTCTTTATCAGCAACTAGGTCATCAAATATTGTAAAGAATTCGTTTTTTTTAAATGGGTGACCTTTTGTTACTAAAAGCACTCTTGTCATGAGAGAAACATAGCTCTCAATGGGCGTCATGGGCAAGATTCAACTAGCGTCCTGAGTATGCAAGATCCCGCCGTGATGCCTGAGAAGATAGTCGCCTTGCTTGAAGCTAATGGGGCTTCTGACATAACAGTTTCAGGATATGAGCCAATGACAGGCGGCTATTCGAGACTCATGGCACGATTTGATGCATCATTCACCGTAGATGGAATTACGGAAAGCGGTTCGTACGTGCTTCGCGGAGATCCTCCGGAAGGGCAAGCAATTATTGAAACTGATCGTTCTCAAGAGTTTGCCGTAATCCAAACTGTTACACCGTACTTAAATACTCCAGCTGCTCGGTTTCTGGATGCTGCGGGTTCCATAATCGGGACGCCAGCGTTAGTAATTGATTTCACTGAAGCCGAATCTACTTTGCCATGGATTGAAAAAAATGGTTCGGATGCGCTCCCAGCAAAGCTTGCAGAATTGGCTGGGGCAATGCACACCATCCCTGTTAATAAATTACCCGAAATTCTTGCAAGACCTATTTCCGGTGACCCGTTAACTGATCAGATTATGATGTGGAAACAGACAGCAGCGAACCATGTGGAGCACTTGCCTATCTTTCGCTACGTCGCAGCTTGGTTGGATGCTAATAGGCCTCCACCTGTTCCTATTTCGCTTGTTCATCATGATTTCTCCACTGCGAATATGCTTGTTGATAGTAATGGCGATCTTGTAGTAATTGATTTTGAACTTGCAACTATCGGTGACCCGAGAGAAGACCTCGGGTATTTCAAAGCTTATGCCCAAGCAGCGCCACCAGATTTAATTGATGAAAACCCTGAAGTTTTCCTAGACCGTTATAGGGAAGTCACGGGATTCACTGAAGAGCAAATTAATCCGGTTGTTATGACTTATTTCCTTGTCCTTGGAGTTATCGGGGTTGTCAGTCAAATATCTAATAGTGGGTCCTCTATGGCTAGAGGTGAAACATCATCAACAGGTATTGCGTTTAATTTAGATAATCTACTTTTTGGTCAAGCTGCTTGGATGGCTGCAACCGACGCCTTAGAGGCAGCGTTAGATGGTGAGGTAAAATAGTGTTAACACAACCAACTACGGACAAGATTCTTCTTGCGATTGCGGATGACTTAAATTCTGTTGTTCTCCCGTCCGTAGGCGATGAACAAGCGAAGGTTCTCTTGGGACAGATTGATCAATTGCTTCGTAGATTGAGTCGAAGGAGCGCAACTGAAATAGCTTGGATGGTGGAAGAAATTAAAACTATAAACGAAGCGCTCGGGAGAGAACATGCCGAAATTAAAAGCCTTGTGCTTGCTGACGTATCAGCACAATATTCGGAAGCTTCCGGAGCATTGGGTAATGCCATCGATGAGGCTTTCGCTAATGATGATGCCGCTATGATAGCTAAGTTGAAAAATCTGCTTTCTTCACGCATAGAGAAGGAACAGGAGATTCTTGGACAGCTAGATTTGGTTGGAAGAGGGTAAATTCGTTATGAGAACAGAAAATAGGAGTTTGAATGTTTGATTTCAAAGGGAAAACGGTATTAATCACTGGGGCAAGTTATGGGCTCGGTGAGCAATTTGCCTATGCGTTTGCTGAAGCGGGAGCTGATTTGGTCCTCACGGCCCGATCTGAAGAATTGCTTGAAACCGTTGGCACGAAGTGCAGAGAGAAAGGAAGCAGCGTAACAGTCATCTGTGGGGATGTCTCTGTTGAGGATGATGTCGTGAATGTTGTGAATCAAGGCATAGCCAATCATGGAAGCATTGATGTTCTCGTCAACAATGCCGGTATTGCTGACATGCGGGGTTTAGCTCCAGAACACTTTGATAGCGAAACATTTAACCGCATTGTGTCAGTGGATCTTGTCGGAGCTTTTTACTATGCACGTGAATGTGGCCGCAATATGCTTGAAAACGGTTCAGGTGCAATTGTAAATATCGGTTCCATACTTGGAAGTGGCGGAAGCGAAAACGGGGTTATTGCCTATAGTGCGGCAAAGGGCGGGCTCAGGAATATGACACTCCAGCTTGGGACAGAATGGGCTGATAGAGGTGTCCGCGTGAATTCGGTATCCCCTGGATTCATAGTCACTGAAATGACAAGACCCGCACTTGAAGCTTTAGGAATGGATAAATGGATTGCTAGCAGGACACCAATGAGGCGGGTAGGTGAAACTGCTGAGGTAACGAACGCCGTAATGTTCCTTGCATCTGATCTCGCAAGTTACATCACAGGTGTAGACCTACTGGTTGATGGGGGAACAAATGCCAGTAATGGGACTTTCCAAATTCCGCCTATACATCATGAGTGGAATAAAGAATCACTAATGATTCCATCAACATACGAACCCGTTCAACCTCGCCCTGACTGGTATCAAGCGCTGGATGGTGGAGTTCCTGGAGTGCATTACCCACTCCCCGAGGAGTGAACGACGAACAGAATAGTTCTAAGGCGGGTGCTGAGTCATTAGAAGATATCCCTGCGCGAGCATGGGTAGTTTTGTTTGTCTGCTCTTCCTCAATGTTTCTTCTATTGATGGACAGTTCCGCAATGTTCGTCGGTTTCCCATTTATTGAAGAAAGATTTAGTGCTACAACATCAAGAACGACTCTTTCCTGGATCGTGACAGCGCTCTTCATCTTCATGGTTTCTGCCCTGCTTATTGCTGGTAGAGCGGCAGATCGGTTTGGGCGCAGAAGAGTGTTTTTGTTGGGTCTTACCTTGTATGGAGTAGCTGGAATTATTGGTGGTTGCGTTCCAGTGGTCTGGGTTTTGATAACTACTAGATCCTTGCAAGGGGTTGCGATTGCAATGCTTTCACCAAGTGGTTTAGCCATGAGCCTCAAAGAATTTCCACCTAGTCGAAGAGCTTATGCTCTAGGTGTTTGGGGGACTATAGGAGCTGTGACAGGGCTATGCGGTAGTCCTCTAGCCGCAGGCATGGTTGAATTTTTCAATTGGCAGGCCATCTTCATATTTACCGGTGTTTTTTCATTAGCGATACTCGTAGCAGGTTTGATTATCTTGAATGAGGAACAAGAAATTGGAGATCAAACCCCGGTTGATCTCATGTCGGCTTTATTGGCGACGGTTTCGGTTGCTGGTTTAACTTTATTTCTAGTTCAGGGTCAAGAATGGGGGTTCTCGTCTACCAAAACAATGGTATGCCTAATTGGCTTTATCATCTCATCGCCACTCTTAATTCATCGCAACAACAATCAGAGCCATCCATTGTTTCCTCCAGAGATCTTTTCCCAACGGTCATTTACCATAGGGTGTGCTGGTTCTGCTCTCTGTCAAATAGGCTTCTTCTCTATTTTCTTCGGTCTTCCTCTGTACATGAGGGAAATTTGGGAGTGGTCGCCGTTACGAATAGGTTTCGCTCTTATCCCATTAAATATCGTCCCTTTCTTCACCGCTGCGATTGCTGGGAAGATCGTTGATCAGCGAGGGCCCCGATCAATGGTTATATTCGGCGGGATTTGGAGCGGTACTTGTTTTCTTATTATCGGTTTCTTCCTAATGGAACCTGGATACACCTACCTGGCGTTTGGACTACTCGCTTCAGGTTTAGGAGCAATGGCTATAGGAAACAACACAACCATCGCAACGCTGATAGATATTAGCGATGAGCTTTTAGCGAGCGCTAGTTCAGCTTCGTATACGGCGCGGCGACTGGGTTCAGCATTAGGCGCAGTGTTAACCGCTTCTATTGTCGGCAACCGTGTCGGAAGCGAATTTAAAGATGCTTATCTTTGGGTATGGATCTTAGGGGCAGCGGCTTATCTGATCGGATCGCTCATCACCTACCTTTTCTACCCCAAGCGCGATCTAGAAGTTTCATCAACCTGATTTAAAGTTGCGGTTCTTCCCATTCCAAAATTTAGGGTACGGTTACGTATGACAAAAAAACGAATTGTAATAACTGGATCTAGCCGCGGCATCGGACTTGAGATGGCCAAAATACTCATTGGTCAAGGACACATTGTCTACGGAGCCGTAAGAAATCCAGAAGGAGCCTCAGATCTTCAAGCAGCAGGTCCCGCAGGGATTCTGAAACTAGATATCGGGGATGAAGAATCAATAAACAACTTCTGTGAAGAACTAGCGGGCACCACGGACTCTTTAGACATCCTTGTAAACAACGCTGGAATAACTAGTAATGACCTTGGTGCTGACAGGAGACAGTGCAACCCTTGGCAGATTGATCCTGGAACCGTATTAGAAGAAACAAGAATCAATGCTTTAGGTCCAATGATGATCACTAGAGGATTAATAGAACTTCTTGAAGCGGGGGAAAATCCAGTTGTGCTCAACACGTCGTCGCAACTTGGTTCAATGGTAGTTGGAGCCTTGATGCCTTTTGATGTGGCTTACAATGTCTCAAAAGCAGCTGTAAACATGATCACTGTAATGTCAGCTTCAACGAATAAAAACATTGCTTTTGTTGCTTTACATCCTGGCTGGGTTAAAACCGATATGGGTACCGAAGCCGCCGAGTTAGAAGTACCAGAAGCTGCTGGAGCTATCATCGATTCGTTGATGTCGCTAACTATTGAAGATTCAGGCCGTTTCATCCGCTGGGATGGCACTGACCACCCTTGGTAAAAATGGCTATTGAACAAATCTGGAGATATCCGGTTAAGTCTCTTCAAGGGGAACAATTAGAATCAACAGATATTACCGACATGATCCCTGGAGATCGAAGGTGGGGAATCGTTGATCTTGAAACAAACATACTTCTATCAGCTAAACGAGTGCCGAAACTCTTGGAAGGGCATGCTCGAATCATCGGGGATCATTGCATAATCTCTATTGACCGTAATGAACTCAGTAGCCAAGAGCCTGACATTGACGAGAAGCTATCCAACTGGTTAGGACGAAGTGTGACCCTTATGAAGCCAACTAGTGGAGAAACGAAAAGCATTGAGATTGAATGGGATGATGGAACTGATGAAACTCCGGAAGATCCTAATATTTTTGAATTCTCAACTTCACCGGGTTGGTTCTTCGATTCCAGTTCAAGCCTGCACCTTATCGGCACAGCCACTTTGGATTTGCTGGAAAAACGAGTAGGTAAAGGTTCGGGAGATGTGCGAAGGTTTCGCCCAAACATCGTTGCCTTAACTGATGAGCCGTTTGTGGAGAACAACTGGGTTGGGAAGAAGCTATGCATTGGCACAACTGAAATCAATGTGAATAAACGAACAGACCGTTGCATAGTGGTCACTAGAGCATTTGATGAATATCAGGCTTCTCGGGCAACGTTACGGTACCTTGCAGAGAATCATGATCGTGAAGCTGGGATAAGCATGAACCCGGTGAAATCGGGTGAGATTAGTGTGGGCGATCAAGTAGAGATTTGTTGAACCCTAATCAAATTGTTTCCGGACTTCCGGATTAGTGACAAATACGGGCAAATTATCTCCCGAAGCCCCAAGGGTCGCTCCCCCATCCACTACTAGTGTTTGCCCAGTAATGTACCTGGCGCGATCAGAGATTAGGAACAGGACGGCGTCGGCGATATCTTCTGGCTCTGCACGGCGTTGAAGCGGGATTTTCTTAGATGCTTCCTCAAGGTCGTTTTGCCCAGCTCTAGGAGTTTTAACGGTTCCTGGTGCAACTACATTTACGCGAATCCCGTATTGTCCCCATTCAGCAGCCATTGTCCTTGATAACGATTCCAGTCCGGCTTTCGCTGCCCCATATCCGGCGAGAAGCGGAACTGATCTTGTCGCAATTGATGAGATATTGACGATAGACCCTGATTGAGTGCAATTAATTAACGCTGAGGCGACACGTTGGCAACTAACTAAGGCGTATCTGAGATTCCTTGAAAGGATTCTGTCAAAAGTTTCCAATTGGTAGTCTTTGGCTCGACTCCAATCTTTTATTCCAGCGCCTCCGACTACATTCACCAAATGGTTCACTGGTGTAGATTCGGCGGTGATTTCGTCAAGGGCATCGGCAAATGCCTTTTCATCTGTAACATCTGCGACGCGTGCACTGATTGTTTTACCACGTTTGGCTCCTTCAGCGATCACATCATCTGCATGTTTCTGTTCAATGGTGATTACATCTACTTCAGCGTCAGCTGTGGCGAGAGCCATGGTCACAGCTGACCCTATGCCTCCACCTGCCCCGCCGATAACGAGAGCTCTCTTCCCTCTCAAGTCCATGGTTGGTACGCCGTTCACGATTGTAGGTTAGCTGTATTGCCGTAATGGATCCATCTTGATTTGTTAACTAAAGAATTATTCTCGCCGATGGTGGTCTTACTCAACGGCTTCCCTAAGCTCATGATGTGGAGTTAATAATTGTTCGTCACGGTAGACCAGTTCGTATTGAAGGTGCTGATGGGATAGCTGACCCTGAGCTTGCTCCAGTGGGTTTGAAACAAGCGGAGGCAGTTGCAAGCTACCTTGAGGGGCTTCCGATTGATTTAATCGTGTCCTCACCTTTGGCCCGCGCCCGGCAAACAGCTGCCCCGTTAGCGAAGCGCCTTAACCTTGAAACAATCCTTGTTCCTGACCTTGCAGAAATAGATAGAGATAGCGACACCTACCTTCCCATGGAAGAAGTAAAAGCAAGCGGCGGTGATGATTGGCAAGCGATCGTCGATGACCCTGACAGCATGCACGGGGATGTTGACATTCCTGCCTTCTCACAAAGGGTCCATGCAGCTTTTGAAAAACTAGTTGCAGAGAATCCGGGGCAGACAGTAGTTGCTTTCTGTCATGCCATGGTCACCATGTGTTACCTGCAACAGATGCTGGGATACGAAGATAAGTACGGAATTCGTATTGATTATGCGGGGATAACCCGAATTCAGGCCTCTAGGAATGGGGCTCGATCTATACGGGCTGCTAATGAAACGATGCATCTCGGAGATCATTTTATTCTTAGCCCGTAACCGGAATATATTTTTTCAACTTTGGAAACATGAAGTTTTCTCAAACGGGGAGTAGTTTAGCTTCATGCAAGCAGCGTTAATTACCGATAAAGAAACTATTGAATTCCTTGAATTTGATGAGCCTGTTCCTGACAATGATCAAGTAGTTGTTGACATTACTTATTGTGGGATTTGCGGAACTGACATTCATGCTTTTCAAAGTAAAGGACCTGCTTGGCCATCAACGTGTGGGCATGAATGGACAGGTTTTGTATCCAAAATCGGTGATTCGGTAAAGGGGTTGTCTGATGGAGATCGTGTCGTCATAGCTGTACCGCCTTCTTGCGGGAAATGTCCAGCTTGTCATGCTGGTCAAATGGAGAAATGCCAGACTGTTCTCATGGCGACTGTGGGGCGAGGCCCGTTCGCTACACCTCATGGGGGTTTCGCTAAGCAACTCGCTGTTCACCATGGAAGGACCGTTATTGCTAATCCGGAACTAACTGATGAACAAGCTGCTCAGATTGAACCAGCTGCTATATGTTTTCATGCGGTTAGGGCAAATTCCCCAAGGCTCGGGGAAATTGCTGTCATCCAAGGTGCTGGTCCGATCGGGTTGAGTACTTTGCAGTGGGTTCGCGTAGCGGGTGCAGGGATGATCATTGTTGTTGAACCAAATGAGAGACGGAGAGATCTTTCTTTAGCTTTAGGCGCTCACCACGCTATAGATCCATCATCAGCGATGGAGTTCATCTCTGACCAAACTAGCGGACTAGGGGCGGACATAGTCTACGAATGCGCTGGCATACCCGCCACTGTTCAATCTGCTGTTGACCTTGCTCGAAGAGGAGGGAAGGTCGCCCTTATCGGATTAGCGATGGGTGATGCCCCTATTACCCCTAGACAATGGTTGACGAAAGAAATTCAAGTAACTGCTGCTCTTGGATATACCCATGAGGAATTTGAAATGACCATGGGTTATGTGGTTGATGGCCGTATCGACCTTGATGTTCTCCACTCTGGAACTGTTGACTTGTCATCTATAGCTACTATCTTCACTGAACTTTCGTCTGGAACAACAGAACACACAAAAGTTCTAGTGAAACCGTAGGAGTTATAAGTGGATATTGAATTTTGGGTTGACCCGATATGACCGTGGTGCTGGGTTACGGCTAGGTGGGTCGTTGATGAAGTGCAGCCAGAGCGCGATCTTAAGATCACGTGGCAGCCAATCAGTCTTTTATTTAAGAATGAACCCGAGGGAAATCACCCGCGGTTTGACTGGTATGAACGGTCACACAAATTGTTGCGAGTAATGGAATCGATTCGTCAATCTGAGGGTGACGAACTAGTGCAAGTTTATTATTGGGAATTGGGGCGAAGAATCCATCATGACAGGAACTTCATGGATTTTGAACTAGAAGACGTGCTGGATTCAATTGCTGTTGGACAGGACCATGCCTCTGCGTATGAAAATCCTTTATTTGATGAAGAGATACGTAACCGCATGGACAGCGGGATCAAACTAGCTGGGGAAGATATAGGCACGCCCATCATCGCCTTTGACGATGACGCTGGGGAACGTGTAGGAATCTTCGGACCAGTAATAACGGAAGTGCCCGATACTGAACAGAGTGTTAAATTATGGGACAGCGTGGTGACGTTAACGACAACACCAGGGTTTTGGGAACTAAAACGCACCAGAACAGAAAAACCGATATTCGGCAACCGGCCTTAAAGGAGCACGAAATGGAACTTTTACAATGGAACATAGGAGCTGTGAAAGTTATCCGGGTGGAGGAACATGTAATCCCCGTCCCAAGCGAAGATCTCATTCCGGAAATGGACCGGCACATTGAAGCTCATGCTGAATGGTTGAAACCTTGGGCTGTAAGCGACGCCAACGAAATCCTGCTTTCAATACATAGCTTTCTGGTGATAAGCGGAGATACCAATATTATTATTGACACGTGCATAGGAGTTTCTTCCCAAATGCCGGTTCCACCAGCCGAAGATTTCCCTGAACGGATCAGCGAAGCACTCGGCACTCCTCTTGAAAGCATTGACGTGGTGCTCTGCACGCATCTCCACATGGACCATGTTGGTTGGAATATGCGAGATATCGGCGGGGAGAATGTCCCGACGTTTCCAAATGCGAGGTATCTCTTCTCTAAAGCAGAAATTGAACAAAGTAGCGCGGATTCTGAGAATTATGACCCCACAGTCATGGAGCCGTCCGTGCAACCGATCATTGACCTTGGCCTTGCCGATTTCGTAGAGTCTGATTACGAGATAACCCCTGAGGTCCGCCTACTTTCAACTCCGGGGCATACCCCTGGGCATGTTTCCGTACTCATCTCCTCTGAAGGTGAGGAGGCTTTAATCACGGGTGACATGACGCACAGTCCGATTCAATTTGCGGAACCTTCACTATGTAGTTCCTTTGATTGGGATACCGACATGTCAACGGCAACAAGAGAAAGAGTCATTGAAAGGTTCGTGAACTCAGAAACCCTCTTCCTCGGCACCCATTTCGCTCCACCAACTAGTGGACTGTTGAGAAGTTCAGAAAATGGAGTGTTTTTCTCTATCAGCGAAAGCGAGCATTGATGAAACTCTCCCAACGACTGCGATTCACATCACCAAAAATGATTTATCGGGCTGGGAGAAAAACAATGACTTTAGATGACAAGTCGCTGATCCCAGAAACCATTTACCTCTATGCAATGGGTATTGACACGAAAGATTTTGAGCTTTATCGTTCAATCTTCGCTGATCTTGTAGAAATTGATTTCTCCTCATATGAAGGTTCGTCCGTTACCGAACCAAGTAAATTAACCGGTGATGAATGGGTGAAGAGAGTGCAGCCGCTCTTTACAGGTCTTGCTGCGACTCAACACTCGATGACAAATCCTGTAGTTTCAATCAATGGTGAAAACGCGGCGTGTCGAATGTACATGCAAGCGCATCACGTTTATGAACCAGACAAGGAGACTTCGTGGTTCACTTTAGGTGGATACTACGATGACACACTCGTCCGCAGCTCACAATCCCCTACTGGATGGTTATTAACCGGCGTCAAGCTAACGGTTTTATGGAGGCAAGGTGATCATTCAATTATGGCTGAGGCACGCGAAGCAGGCAGAAAATTATTGGAGAGATAAATTGCGTTAATTCCGTACCGGAGCGGTCGTAATACCCGAGTAACACATTTCATCGCCGGTGCCTAACGACCAGAGAATGTATCCGACTGCTTCGTACGGGGCTCTTTCTCTATTCCACGCGCAATCAACTCGGATTGTATCTCCGTATTGCAAAATGATCTCTTCAACAGGGTGGTAGTTGAATTGCCATTGGAAGTCCCAGTCTGGGATATCCAAGAGGATACGTTCATTTTCTGTTTCTGGATTCAACGTTAAACGGATGCTTAAACCTAGTTCGTGCATGTGCCCAGTGAGGCTCACGATTTTCCCTGGAGCTGAGACACTAATATCGCAGGAAGAGTTCGCCGTTCCTTTCGTCATATGGGCATAATCAGCTGGTGTAAACCCGCATTGTTGATTAAAGAAATTTGATAATCGTCCACGTGGTCCATAGAGTTCAGTGGCATTTTCCATAGCTGCGTCTCGGTCGCAAAGAGGGTGAGTGTCACCTTCATAACAGGGGATCTCAGCTGGTCCGAGAAAAAGTTGCCCTGTCAATGTCTTGAAAGTTCCCCCATTTGCAGCAATGTCTTCGTCGCTAGCCAAATCAACCAGCATTGTAGATAGGTCAGACGGTGCTGAATAATCGAAATGGTAATGGATTTGAATGATGAGAAAATCTCCGGGACGTAACGGAACTGCGTATCCATCTGGACTCACTTCGGGAGGGTCACCCGGTGCCCATCCACCAAAACCGAATTGGTAACCGTTTTGTTGTTCCAAGAGACCGGTCCCCCCGTAGCAACTCCAACCGATACCAACGTCGGATTCATCAAGTTGTTCTGCTTGCGCTCGGTATTCCTCAGAGACAAGGGTAAATATTCCGTGATGTACTACCTCCAACTTGTCAGGTACAAAGTGCGATGCGAGAATCCATTCGGTCTTCTTTACGTCCGGGTCGAAAATCATGCACCGGTAGTCGTCAAGAGTATCTGTCGAGCCTTGATACGGTCCTTTCGTTGAAGTGAGGACAAGGTCTGGCTCAATGATTGTCATTAATGGCTTCTGGGAAACTATTTTTTTATCCGCCGTTGTATCTATGGGACCGCCTTGATCCGCCCATGCAACAATAAGTTTCTTTTGTTCTTCTGTAATTGAATGGTCACCTACAAAGTCAAGAGATAAATTTGAGGCAGGCCATGGTGGCATGTCCCCACTATCCACTAGCCGACCTATCCCAAATGAGTTTGCTGAGGCGTCTGAGGCCACGGCGAGTTCCATATGAGTTGACCCAGGTGAACCAGGAGCGTGGCACAGAGCACAGTGATTTTCAAGAATGGGGAGAATTTCCGATCTGAAACTGACGGGTTGATCTACCCCTTCTTGTTGAGTGGCGTTTGGGTTTATCTGTGATGTTGACTCTGTAAGGGACTCTACTTGCTGTTGTTGTTCCTCAATGGGGTCAGTTCTTTCATTTATTGTGGGTGAAGTATTCTCTGTTTCCTCTGAACATCCCGAAGTGGAAACAAGGAACAGGACTATTGACAGGCACGTCAGAGAAGTTATGAATTTAGATATGGTAAACGTGTTTTGATGCATCTTCACTCTTGTTTTAGACGTAATGTTACTAAATGCCTATCATTCTAAGAAACAGGGAGGATTAATGACAGGTAGAAAATTTAATTTTGAAACTGAATTGGATGAGATGCATCGCGCTGTCCTCAGCGTACTTCCAGAAAAATTATTGGACCTGACCGATATTTCGGTCACAAGGGCGGGACTTGATGCTCTTATGAGTCAAATGCCTTCACCGGAGCTTCCAGCACAAATCTCCGTTGAAGACGTTCATGTCCCGGGCATTGATAGCGACCCTGATGTGCTGGTACGGGTTTATAAGCCGGTATCGCTTTCATCTGATGCTCCTGGTTTGCTGTGGATCCATGGCGGTGGGATGGTACTCGGTTCTGTTGATATGGATGACGTTGGCTGTGCTGCGGTAGCTAATCAGCATCAATGTGTTGTGGTTTCCGTTGATTATCGTCTCGCCCCCGAAAACCCTTATCCTGCCCCGTTGCATGACTGCTACGCTGCGCTGAAATGGTTCGCCGAAAATGCAGATGACTTGGGAGTTTCCTCTGAAAGGATCGCTATTGGTGGTGCGTCTGCTGGTGGTGGACTTGCCGCTGGGACAGCATTAATGGCTAGAGACAATGGAGGGCCTGATTTAATTTTTCAATTGCTGGTCTTCCCAATGCTTGATCATCGGAATGAGACTCCTAGCAGTTTTGGGATAACCGACACAAGAGTCTGGAATCGCGACGCGAACCTAGCGGGCTGGGCGGCCTACCTTGATGGAATAGAACCAGTCCCTCCCTATGCTTCTCCAAGTATCGCTGATGACCTTTCCGGCTTACCACCCGCGTATATCAGCGTCGGAACACTTGACATTTTCATAGATGAAGATATTGAATACGCTCAACGTTTATCGCAAGCTGGGGTTCCCGTAGAGCTTCATACCTACCCCGGGGCTTTCCATGGTAGCAATGGGTTCGTTGCTGAATCACCATTGTCTATTAGGTGGGCAGCGGACCAAAGTGCCGCCTTGGAAGCAGCGCTTAACCCTGAAACCTGAACCACTTACTGACTCTGCTTATGGATATTCGAATTTTTACTGAACCTCAGCAAGGCGCTGGTTATCACCGGCTCTCGAAGCTCGCTACCCATGCGGAGGGTTTGGGATTCGATGGTTTCTTTGTCAGCGATCATTATCACGTTATGGGCGACAATGACCCAAGAATGGGGCCAACAGATGCGTTGACGACTCTAGCTGGTTTGGCACGAGACACGGAACGAATCCGGCTCGGGACTCTTGTATGTTCATCGACGTTTAGAGAACCTGGACGGTTAGCTGTGATAAGTGCCGAAGTTGATCAGATGTCTCAGGGACGGTTGGAGTTAGGAATTGGCGCTGGCTGGTTTGACCGTGAACATCACGCGCTTGGGATAGAATTCCCCTCGCTTAAAGAACGCTTTGACCGCATGGAAGACCAGCTAGAAATCCTCCGCCTATTTCGCGATACTGCCGTTGATAAGACATTTAATTTTGAGGGGCGAACCGTATCGCTTGATAATTGCCCGCCGCTTCCCCAGTCGTTTCAGGATCCGGGAATCCCTATCATCATTGGGGGCGGTGGTCCGAGAAGGACACCGAATTTAGCTGCCCGCTTCGCTGACGAGTTCAATTTTGCTTTTCGATCTCCTCAAGAATTCCAAAGAGCGGTTGAACGTGTAACCCAAGCATGCGAATCTATTGGCCGCGATCCGGAAGATCTTGTCTTGTCTGTGGCTCAGGTGGTATGCGTCGCTGATTCAGAAAATGAGTTGGTGAAACGTGCTAAGAGAATTGGTCGTGACCCAGTAGAGCTTAGAGAGAATGGCGTTGCTGGAATGCCGGAGGAAGCGGCTGAGCAAATAATGGCTTTCCAACAGGAGGGCGCTTCGCGGATATACCTCCAAGTACTTGATGAAGATGACCTGGATCACATAAGTCTCATCGCTGAATCAATTGCCCCATTACTTGAGAGAGGAACTGAAGATGCCTGACTTATCAGAAAAAGTTTTTGTCATTACTGGCGGCAACGGAGGTATCGGTCTTGGAATGGCTGAAGGTATAGCTGCTGCCGGGGGTTCAATTGCCATATGGGCACGAAACGAAACCAAAAATAATAATGCTGTAGAGACTCTGGAGAAAATGGGAGTCGCTGCGAAGGCGTATGTTTGTGATGTGAGTTCTGAGCCGGCAATTCTTGAATCAATAGCTGAGACGGTTTCGGATTTTGGACGGATTGATGGTTTGTTCGCCAATGCCGGCCGATCTGGGACTGGAACGCCTTTCGTGGATCTTTCTCTCGAAGAATGGCAGAAAGTCATGGCTGTCAATCTTGACGGTGTTTTCCTCTGCATGCGAGAAGCCGCTAAGCAGATAATCTCTCAAGGGTCAGGTGGAAGCCTTGTCGCTGTCTCATCAACTTCTGCTGTGCACGGGGCTGCTGGAAATGAAGCTTATGGGACTGCTAAAACCGCAGTAACGGGTCTTGTACGCGCTCTCGCAGTTGGACTGGCGCGACATAGAATAAGAGTGAATTCTTTGCTTCCCGGTTGGACCGTGACTGAACTCGCTGGGCCTGCTTTTGAAAATGACCGATTTCGGGAAGTTACGACGAAAAGGACTCCCGTGCGTCGGTGGGCTGACCCAAGCGAATTCCGAGAGGTTGGGGCTTTTCTGGCTGATCCATCGCAAACCTTCCATACCGGTCAACAGGTATGTCTGGATGGCGGTTACACAATTTTTTAGCAGATGTGCCTGAAATCACAAGATATTTGCATAACGCTTCACGGAGATTGAGTTAGTTTCGCCTACGGTAGAACTCTATGTCTGAAACGACCAAGCGTGGTTCAACGCGTGATGCTCTTGCCATAACAGCGTTTAGGCGTCTTTATATTGGTTCGTTTCTATCCGGAATAGGTCGATGGATGCAAACAGCAGCGTTGGGGGTTCTTGCTTGGGAGATAAGTGGATCAAGTAAGTATTTAGGCGCGATAATCTTTGCCAACCTAGGTCCGCTTGCGTTATTGAGTCTGCTCGGAGGTTCCCTGGCTGATACCGGAAATAGGCGAAAAATTCTTTTCCTTACTCAAGTTTGGCAATTAGCATGGACTATCGTCCTAGCGGTCAATGTCGCTGATGGTGTCATAGACCAGAAGACATTGTTAGTAATAGTATTTATCATCGGGCTAGGGCAAGGTATTTACGCTCCGACATTTACTTCAGTGATTCCAGAATTAGCTGGGCGAAATAATCTACAAGCCGCAGTGGCTTTAAATTCAATGTCCATGAACGGGGCTCGCGTCGTTGGTCCGGCCTTAGGCGGGTGGCTTACCAGCAGATTCGGTTTCGCTGAAGTTTTTAGCCTTAACGCAGTTACATATCTGTTTGTTTTAGCAGCAATTGCATTCACCCGAATCCCTCCAGCTAGCGCAGAACCTAGAAATTTAGGTGACCGTCTTTTTGGCGGTTTTAAAATAGCGAGGAGGGCCCCACAAGTTGGAAGGCCATTGGTTCTCATGTCATTGTTTTCTTTCTTTTGTCTCCCCTTCATTGGTCAGTTACCTGCAATCGCAGAAATAAATATGGGAATTGACGCTAAAAGTACGCAGTATGGCTGGTTCTTCGCCATGTTTGGATTCGGGGCGTTGTTTGGTGCTTCTTTGGTAGGAACAGTTCTTCTTCAAGCTAGACGCGACCTACTTATCCGTTTTTCGCTTATTTCTTTTGGTGGTACGTTAGCTTGGCTGGTTTTCTTACGCTCGATTGAAGTCGGCTACTTCGCTATTTTCTTGGTTGGTTTGTGTTACCTTATTTTGCCCACGACGCTAAGCACTTACTGGCAGGAACATGTAGACGAGAATATTCGTGGGCGGATAGCTGCTATCTGGGTGCTTTCTTTTGGGGGGACGGTTCCCTTTGGGAATTTAATTGCCGGACCTGTTATTGAAGCGACTTCTTTATCAACAGTCCTCTACGCAAGCGCTATTATCGCCATCTTACTTGGAATTTTTTTCCGACTGAAACCAGGCCCTGTCATTGGGGAGGAGATCCTCTCACAAGTCGGATCTAATTAGTTTCCGGTTCGTTCATATAATCCCGATAGTAGGTGATTTGGCCGTTTTCCACCTTGTAAACACCCACTCCCTCTCGATGACCTTGGTCTGAAGTGAATGACCATTGTGCCCATGCGGTACTTTCATCTCCGGAAAGTTTCTCTAAACGAAAAATGCCGTTAATGGAGGCGACGACAGAGTTCATTCTAATTAAGAATCCTGTTATCTCACTCCGGCCAGTGAACGTTCCATAGATTGGGTCAACGAATAGTGCGTCTTTCGAAAACATATGTGCAGAGAGGGTGTAATCCCCTGAATCCTGATTGGACCAAAATTCTTTTAATACCTCGTAGGCTTTGCCTTCCATGCCGCTTCCTTTCTTGAAAAGAACTATTGTAATACGTGAATTCTAAACAGGTCTAGCAACAGAATCTAGTCGCTTCATGGCAATGGATAGAAGTGCAATGATGCAGATTATAAAAAATCTATTTCCAGAGAAAACGAGGCATCAACGTTATGAAAGGAGAACTGGTAGGGCAAATAAAAGGTGTCTGTGTTGGTCGCGTAGGTGAGATTAAGACTGGTCGCCGCAGCATCAAGACTGCTTTCGTAAAAGAGCCTATTGGCGATGCTGTTCCTTTGACCACACTCGGATTTGATGGCGACGAACATACCTATGAGGATCACGGAGGCCCTGACATGGCGGTCCTGCTTTACCCGATTGAGCATTATACGTATTGGGCCGAACTCGGTATTGATTTACCTGAATTAGGTGCTTTCGCCGAAAATCTCACCGTATCCGGCCTTGCTGAAACCGATGTGAATATCGGGGATGTATTCCAAGTCACTTCACCTCGACTTGATCCCGAATCTAAGCCTGTTCGGTTGCAGGTCTGCCAGCCAAGAAGCCCATGCTATAAAATTGCAGCCCGTTACGGTCGAAAAGATCTGCCAGCCTTAGTCCAAGAAACCGGCTTCATCGGCTATCTGGCTCGAGTTCTTTCTGAAGGTGATGTAGCAGCAGGCGATAGCCTCCAACTTGTTGAGAGAACCAGTTCGATTAGCGTGACCGAAGCTGGCCGCATTGCAAACGTTGACCGAAACGACTACGACGGAGCGCGTAGGATACTTGACATTGAGACTCTTGGGTCTTCCACGCGGGTGACGCTTGAGGCTCGGCTAAAAGAAAAAGCTGAGCTAGGTCTCCACACGGCTCGACTAGTTCTTCCAGACTGAAGTAGGGACATGATGATGTTCCGGACTCACCGACATGATCAAAAAGCTGAGATTCTTTAGCGCTTCGTAGGTTTACCTCCTAGAAGGTGTTTCTAGGGGGGTATCTAAACTAATTAACTTGTTTGTCGTGCCCTTCCCAGTACGGAGCTCGAAGTTTATATTTTTGGAGTTTCCCAGTCGCTGTACGAGCAAGTTCATCTCTGAATTCAATTGATGTCGGACACTTGTAGTGAGCTAGTTTCCCACGACAATAATCAATTAGTTCTTCTTCGGAAACTTCACCTTGTGTAACAACAAGTGCTTTTACTGTTTCCCCCCACTTCTCATCAGGAACTCCAATTACAGCAACTTCCGTGACTTGCTCATGTGAGAAAAGAACGTCTTCGACTTCAATTGATGAAACATTTTCGCCACCTGAAATAATGACATCTTTTTTTCGATCGGCGATCGTAACGTAATTCTGCTCATCTATATATCCGCCATCACCTGTGTGAAACCATCCGGCTTGAATTGCCTCATCTGTAGCTTCTGGTTGTTCCCAATACCCTTTCAGAACATGATTTGAACGAGCACAAATTTCTCCATCATCAGTTACTTGGAGGTTGACTCCTAACGCTGGTGCGCCCGCACGGCCAAGAAGTTTCGCTCGTTCTTTACTTGAAAGTTCATCCCATTCTGACCTACCGCGAGACATCGTGAGAAGCGGAGCTGTCTCAGTTAACCCATAAATTTGAATAAATTCCCAATTGAGCTCGGTCTCTACTCGTTCAATTATCGAAGTGGGAGGTGGGGCACCAGCAACTACTATCCGCGTCCGGCCTGCTCCGGGTATGGGTCCCTCCCATTCATTGGCAGCATCTAGAATCGCTGCAACGACAGCTGGAGCACCGCACATAAGCGTTACTCCATGATCTTCAATTCTCTTTAAAATTTCATGCCCATCTACTTTACGAAGTACAACTTGAGGCACTCCCATCGCTGTCAGGGCGAACGGCATCCCCCAGCCGTTGCAATGGAACATTGGGAGGGTGTGGAGATAAACGTCACGATCACTTACTCCGGTTTGCCATCCAAAGATAGCTGCATTCGTCCAAAGCATTCTATGCGTCATTTCAACGCCTTTGGGCCGGGCAGTGGTTCCGCTGGTGTAATTGATCGTGGCTGTTGCGTCCTCATCTAATTCCCACGGAGATGGTTCCCCTTCCCTGAACAGGATGCTGTCTGATTCAGCGCCTAACGTCAGGAAATGCCTTACGTTAAGTCCCTCAAGGGATTCTCGAAGCTCTGGATCAACCAGAAGAACTTCTGCGCCGCTGTGATTGAGGATATAACTGATTTCTTCACGATTAAGTCGAAAATTTATTGGCACCCCTACACGCCCCCAGGCGGCAGTTCCGAATAGGAATGCCAACATGCGAGACGCGTTCTGAGAAACAAGAGCGACTCGGCCGCCTTGAGCCACTCCCAACTCTTCAAAACCTTTCGCCATAGCTTTCGCTTTGTCAGCGAATTGTCCATAAGTAAGTTCCGGTAGCGGTTCTGCTGGCTGGTCAGGTTCATCAAAAACACCAACTCGGTTTCCATACACCAACCTAGCTCTTTCTAAATGGTCTCTTATCGTCAATGGAACAAACACAAGTACGTCCTTCTTTCAGTGGTCCTGTTTTAGTTCAGAAACTTACGACATGAAAATTTCATTCACTAAGAGTAGAAGATTCTCAAACCAGAGCCGTTCCGAACTAGATTTGTTTAACGCATGGTCGTGCTGATGCGTTTAAAAACTGAAATTCTTCCAACCACAACATGTATGAGTCTCTAGTTAACTAGTTGGGAGCGTGTTGGTTAATGAAGCTATCTGCTAAATTGAACTAAGTGAATGCACCAAACATTCTTCTTATAGTCGCTGATCAAGAACGACAAAGAGGCTGGATCCCTGACGGTTTCTCTTTACCTGCTCGCCAACGGTTAATGGATCAAGGGCTTGAATTCACTCGGTACTACACGCATACTTCTCCTTGTTCCCCCGCTCGAGGAACATTATTTACCGGACAATATCTTCCAGTTCATGGTGTCACTGAAAATTGCATAATGCCTGCGAACGGCGAACTCTCTACAGATGCTCAAACTCTAGGCAAGTTATTTAGAGACCAGGGTTACTACACCGGTTACAAAGGCAAATGGCATTTGACCCCTGACGCGTTCCCCGACATGGATGCCTACGGATTTAGTGACTGGGAAGGAAACGATAAAGCCTTCTGGGGTCAAGCAGGCAGTGGCGTTGAATTTGATGAACCTATAGCAAGATCTGCTGCTTCTTGGATCAGAGACCGGAAAGATGAGACATCGCCGTGGTTCCTGTCAGTCGGTCTGGTAAATCCTCATGACATTATGTGGTTCCCCATGGACCAGCCTTGGTATCAGGAGCTCAATGCTGAGAAAGTGAGATCACTTCGTGATAAGTACTCAGGTTACGACTGGGGTCGCGAAGATCCGCTACCAGCTTTTGAATTACCCTACGAGGAATGGTTCACGGAACTTCCAGAGAATTTCCATGATGACCTACATACAAAGCCAGATGTGCACCGGCGCTTCATGCATGAAATGTCAAGGTCGAATGGCTACCTTGACCCTAATGACCATGGTAAATGGTTACGGCTTCTTGATTACTATCTTAAATTGCATCAGATGAGCGATGAGAGTCTGTCCCTGATTCTAAACGCCCTTGATGAAACGGCCGCTTGGGATAACACCGTTGTCATATTTACCGCCGACCACGGTGACCAATCTGGTTCACACGGGCTACGGTCAAAAGGTCCATGGAATTACGAAGAAACGATGCGTATACCTTTGTATGTCGTCGCTCCAGGGATTACGGAACCAAGTACCGTAACTGACGCAATGATGAGCCCCATAGATTTAGCTGCGACTATTTGCGATTTAGGTGGAATAAAGCCCACCAACGCAGAATTGCCGGGAAAATCCATGCTTCCCCTATGGTCAAATCCAAACTTGCCGGGGCGAGAATTTGTTCTATTCGCTCAGGATTGGGCTTGGTACGACGGTCTTATCAACACCCGTTACGCAAGTCGCGGAATATTCGATGGTCGTTACAAATATTGTCGATACTACGGGGTTGGAGGGTCCAGTACGACTAGAGGAACACCAATTGCCCATAACAAACTATTCGGACCTGATGCCCATTTCAATGACCAAGAACACGAATTCTATGACCTTCAAGAAGACCCTGGTGAACTTATCAATTTAGCCATGGACCGTGGCAGGCGTTCGGAAATCCATGAATGGCATCAACGGCTTCTCGCAGCCGAAAAAGAAGAATTCGTTTCTTTAGGCTAACAATTTGATTCAAGCACCTCCCTTCCCGCTATCCATTGAAGGCATCGATGCTTCGTTTCTCAGCGGAGCTTTAGAACGAGAAATTCATGGGTTTCAGTCCGAACGTATCGGGGAAGATCGTGGCATGCTCGGAGAGATCTACAAATTAACCCTAGATGTCGATGATGCTGGACCAAGTAGCATTGTCGCCAAATTTGCGTCGCAACGAGAACAATCACTGGATTCAGCTAAGCGCGGCGGGACTCATGAACGAGAGCTACGGTGTTATGACGAACTCCTTTCACTAACACCCATAGCTACTCCTGACCTTTACGCTTGCTGGTATGACGGTCAGAGCGCCGAGTATCTCATCCTTCAGGAACTAATTGACTTTGATGAATCAATTGATCAAATCAACGGGATTTCCATTCCAGAGGCGAAATTAGTTATTCAGGAGATAGCTGGACTGCATGCTTTCTGGTGGAAGAACCAGGCACTTGAAGATCTCCCCTGGCTTCCTCGACTCGACGATAACCGTAGGCGAACTAACCTACCTACGGTAACTAGGCTTGGCTGGGAAAGCCTTCGGAACGTTTTAAGCGAACAAGAACTTGACCCCCCATCTGTTTCGGCAGATGCTTTAGCAGGAAAAATAGATAATTTGCTATGCACCATTTCTGACAATGAAAGAACACTAGTTCATAGTGACCTCCGTGCAGACAACCTCTTATTCTCACAAACAGGAGATTCTGTTGTAATCGTAGACTGGCAAGGGTGTTGTACCGCCCCACCCGTTTTTGACTTGACCTATTTTTTGATTCAATCCCTCACCATTGATGACCGTCGGGAAAATGAAGAAAAGTTGCTTGACTACTATGCGCAAGCACTCTCTAACCGTGGGGTTCGTCTAGCTAAAGACGTTATCTACGAAATCTATACGGGTTCGATCCTTTATGGGTTAGCTATCGCGTGCGCTATCCCTCTGATCAATGAAATAAAAGTGCCTCGCGTTAGGGACCTCGCCACCTCAATGGCGTCAAGATCTCTTGCAGGTCTCAGCGACCACGGGATATCTTTGCTTTAGAAGAAATAGTCTTTAGGGAACTGATGGACAGCGATTTAACACTTTTGCTGTAATGGTGCTTAAAGATAAAGCCTCGAAGGGGTAGGCTCAAAGTTTCTTTATGGTATTTACGTTGCTCATCTTTTTGGTTTTCTCGCAATGGGAGTTTAATGCTCAGAGAGAACTGTAAATACTTTGAGAATAGATTCAAGGCTTAATGGCATTTCGTATTTTCGGAAATGCCTTTCAAAGTACCAACCCATGAGGACCGAGCGAAGAAATTCGGTTGCTTCATCTTCTGAAAGGAAGGATATCTCTCCGGTTTTTATACCTAGTCTGGCTAGAGCTCGAAAAGTCACATTTTGATAATCCGTTCGACGTGGTAAGAGCTTCGCAAACTCTGGGTGAATCCTTGCTTCAACTGGAACCGCTGCCATAAAATCAGAGTAATCAGGCAATTGTTCAATTAGCTCATTAGTAAGTCTAACTACTTTCTCAATTGCTATGGTAAGAGTTTCCTCATCAAGTTGTGTGTTTACGTCACTCCAAATAATATTAGCGGTATCTTCAAAGACTTCTTCGTAAAGCTTTTCTTTGCTCTGGTAATAGTGATAAATGGCGCTGGGGGCCAGATGTGCAGATTCAGCTATAGCTGAAATCGCGGCACCGTCAAAACCTTTGTTAGCAAATTCGATTCGCGCAGCATTAATTATCTTTTTTCTCGTATCTGCACTATCCACGCCCCTAGGGCGACCTCTACTTTTATGAATGGGCATACCTTAATCTTCCTTGAGAAACATTACCTCTATTGCTAGCGACTTGCCACGTTAAAGACCAGCAGCTGTGTTAGATGGCGAACATTAAATTTTCTTTCAAGAAGATCTATTCCGGCGTTAAAGAAAAGAGCCAGAAAGTAACGCCTGTGCCGTGCCTCTGATTAACGATATTGAAATTCCTAGAGTGAAAGATTTAGCCTTTTCTATGGCTACTAGGACATTAGCTGGGCTCGAAGATCACAACATCACGCTTACTGAATGAACATTTCCAGATTACTCTGTGTCACCCACCAGAGAATTATAAATGATGCGCCAGTTTTATAAGCGCTGACTGGGTTGTATCTTGTAAGTTTCTGGAGTAAACCCCTTCATAGATCCACCCTTGCATAGTGTTACGGAAAAACACATTAAGGGTTTGATCAGAAAGGTTACCTAGCTCTCCAGTTCTTCTCCCCAATGCGATGAGTGATGCGTAGAAAAACTCTTGGAAATTATCCCTGACCGTGATTCGTTCTGCTAATTCCGGATGCTTTCGAAACTCATCAGGAGCTCTTGATACGAAAACTATATGATCTGGATATTCCTTCGCTAACTTCATCATTTCTGACATGGACCCTTGTACCGCTTGCTCAAATGTGTCTGAATATAAATACGTAACTAATTTTGGGTAAAAGTAGTTGGTTGCATCGGCAAAGACTGCAACATATAAGTCGGCTTTGTAAGCGAAATGGTGACGCAAAGCATTGGGTGTGTAACCGGCGTCTTTCGCAATAGATGACATCGTCGCACCTTGATAACCATGAAGAGAGAAGAGCTTCATCCCAGATTCTATAAAGGCTGACCTAGTTTTTGCTGACTCTTCATTTACTGGTCGTCCACTTAGACGTCTTGTCGCCTTTTCGGAATTCTAGTAGTTCCCGATTGCAAGGTTGTTATTGTTCGGATTAGTTGCGTATAAATATTTGAACATAGAGATTATTGCATCTGCGCTATGTTCTATCTCTTCCCTACGAAAATGTTTTTCAAAAAACCATCCCATAATTATTGATCGAATAAGTTCGGTCCCTTCATCTTCTGAAAGAAAGTGAAGTTCGCCGGTTTGAACCCCAAGCAATGCAAGATTTCGAAAAGTTTTATCTTGATAGACTGCTCGTTGTTTAAGAATTTCTGAGAATTGCGGGTGAAGTTTTGCTTCAATGGGAAGAGACGCGAGGAAATCAGAATGTGCCGGCAATTTGTGAGCTAGTCGACGACTGTTGTCAAGTAACTGTTCCACAGCCTCTACCAAAGTGGAATGGTTTTCCGCTGGAAAAACAGAGTCCCAAATAGCACTAGCAGTACTCTCAAACACTTCTACGTAGAGTTTCTCTTTACTTTGAAAATAGTGATAGATAGCGCTTGGAGCTATATCTACGTTTTCAGCAATTGATACAATACCAGCTCCGTCGAAGCCGTTGGCGGCAAACTCAACTCGCGCAGCATTTATTATTTTTTCCTTTGTTACTGCGCTGTCTGACCCCTTTGGACGTCCTCTAACAGCCATGAGTACTAGAGTACTACTCTAACACCCATGAGTACTAGTTCTATAGTGAAACAACGTTGCCTCGCGTGGTGTCATCTTGCCAACGAAGAAATTTCCGCTCTAAGAAGCCAATCCCAGCGTTGAAAAATAGGGCTACAAGCGCAAGGATAGACATCAAGGCGATAGCAGCCCCCATTCCAAAGTTATTTACCTGATAAAGAAGACGTTGACCGAGCCCACGCTTTGACGCTAGAAACTCACCAAACACCACACTAAGGATCGCATAGATCGAAGCCAACCGAAGAGCCCCAAACAACGGTCCTAAAATGCTTGGTAAAACCACTAGCCTAAACTTCTGTAACTGCGTTGCACCCATACTTGAGGCAACTGTATCGAGGTCCGGATCCACTCCGCTTACAGCTGCCATTACTGGTATTTGCACTATAAAAAAGACAATGATTGTTGCGAGTGCGACTTTAGAACCTATATCCACCCCATACCAGAGGATGAGAATAGGGGCTAAGGCGATCTTCGGGACAGCGTTAGTGAAAATAAGAAATGGGGAAAACACTTTTCGCGCCCGTTTAAATCTTCCCAATGTCATCCCAACTAAAAACCCAGATAGAGCGCCATAGAGGAAACCCAATAAAGCCTCTTGGAGTGTTACCCAGAAGTCATGCCAAAATAGTTTCTCGTTCCATACGTCAGTGACGTAATCCCACGCCTCAGTTGGGACTCCTTGAAAAAGCGGAATGATCTCAGGAAGAACTTCAAATCCAAAAACGCTGAACCCTTTAAATATTATTCGGGTCTCCCATATCCAGATTATAAAGACGAGGATCAAGATCCGGCTGAGCTGTACCGGTATATCAATTCTGCGAATTAACGCTTCTCTTCTGGTCTCTTCGGGTAGAGACGCCATGTCGAAACGTTTTGGCGTTTCATGGGATTTTTGTTCATCGCTCATTAGTGGGTTTTCAATTGATTCTTCTCCATCAGATGATTTCACTTCGTAGCTCCTCCCAAATTTTATGCTCAGCGGCTTTAAACTTTTCATCGAAACGTAATTCATCGATTATTCGTGGTCTAGGAAGGTCTATGAGATTATCGCTTTTTATGCGTCCGGGGCGAGCTGTCATAACGAGTACACGGTCAGCAAGCAGCACTGCTTCTTCAAGATCATGGGTTACAAAGAGTACCGTGCTTCCCTTCGACTTTTCCCATAGAGAAATAAATTCTGCCTGCACGACAAGGCGAGTTTGAGCATCTAGTGCTCCGAATGGCTCATCCATGAGCCATAGATCAGGATCGATCGCTAAGGTTCTTGCTATTGCAACGCGTTGGCGCATTCCTTGAGATAATTGGGAGGGAAACGCATTTGCAAAGCCTTCAAGGTGGAGAAGTTCTAATAGTTCTTCCGCCCGTTTTCGACGTTCGGTTTTTCCTACTCCATGTAACTGTAATCCGAGTTCAACATTTTTTCGAGCAGTGCGCCAAGGACTAAGAGCGGAACGGGCAAGCATGTATCCAATATCACGACTTGGTTCTGTTACCTCTTTACCATGTCTTTTTACAGAGCCAACGGTAGGGCGAATTAGCCCAGAGAGCATGTTAAGTATCGTGGTTTTACCACAGCCACTCGGTCCGACAATAGCCACAAATTGACCTTGAGGTATCTCAATGTTGATGCTGTCCACAGCTAGGACATGTTCTGTATCTTTCCCGCCAAATACAAGAGATACTCCATCTAGAGATACTGCGCTATTTGTCATATTCTATCTTTCGTACTTCATTCTTTCTATTAAATACGTGTAAGGGGCCGATGCATATTGCACCGGCCCCTTAACACAATTGCTAAGTTTTAACCGGTTGTCTCTTATTCACAATCTGGTTCGAGAACAAATTCGTCCGGTCCAATCAGACGATCAGTTTTTCCAACATCAATCGAAATTTGACTGATGGCTTCAACAACTGACGTCTGTACATCACTAGTAAGGCTAAACCCATTCTGGTACTTCTCTATGAGTAGCCCAGTGAGTGGATGTAGAGCTTCTGGAAGATACTCGTTGGCAATCTCCACAGCTCGCTCTGCGTTTGCTGGGTCAGAAAGCCAAGCTGCAGCTTCATTATGAGCTGATTTAATTGCACACATCCATTCCGGATGAGCGTTGAATGTATCACGCCCAGTGGTATAGACAAGACCTGGCCATGCAAGTCCTGCTCCACCATCACCTTGTTGGATAGAGAATGGTGACATACCAATTCCTTGTGCAACGAGAACAACCTGGAATGGGTCAAACGTGACCGTCCAGTCGGTTTCTCCAGCCACCATTGGGGCTACTGGGTCAAGCCCAACAGCAATATAGGTGAAACACTCTGGGTCAAGACCGGCATCAGCAATGAGAATTTTTGCGAGATCTTCCGCTGCAGCACCACGTGCTACAACACCGACATCAGAGCAATCCAATGCTTCCATATTTTCCTGTACCGAGTTATCAGCAGAGATACCATTTGCTTCCGCGAAATCCACATCAACAATCACGTCAAATAGGTTGTACGATAATGATTCCAGGAACACAACGACATCAAGTCCAGCATCAATTAGCGGGAAGACGTTGTTGTATATATTCCCAACAACGTCTGCTTCACCAGCCGCAAGTGCAGCCGCTGATTCAGGTCCGCTACCAATCTGAACACACTCTCTGTTAAAGTTCCGCTTTTCCATCAAGCCTTCTTGTTCTGCTATCCAAATTGGGAGTGCAGAAATTGCTGGCGCACACGTAAATCTAAGTGTGGTCATCTCATCTAAAGCGTTGAGCCCAATTCCTCCATAAGGACCTTCTTCAGGTTCTGGTGCTGGAGCTGCTTGTGTTGGAGCTGCACCTGCTTGGAAGGTGAGTTCGTCTATGACTTCCTGGACTCCGCCAGCGTCATATTCGTACACCTCGTAAATACCTGTTCCTGGTTCACCGACATCAAGGAAATCGATGGCGCCGGAAGCACCGTCGTAGTCAATGTTGGTTCCACCTGCGAGCAGATCTTTACAATCAGCAAATGTTGAACACTTCTCACCGTCACGGCTGACAGCAACCATCGCAGCTGCGATATCAGATGAATCATTAGATCCAGCTTGTTCTGCAGCTAGAGCGATCAGGATCGCACAGTCATATGACTGAGCGGAGAAGATTGTGGATACGCCAGGGGCGAATTCAGCGAAGGCAGCTGGGAAGAACGCAGCACCACTCGAAGGAGCAGCAGCTGGTTGAGTTCCCTTCATACCTGAAGCGATACTTGGGTTGCTCTCATCAATGAGAACACCAAGTTCACCTGTCGCCATACCATCCGTGATGTAAATCTGGATGGCATCTGGGCCTGCGCCCTGTTCGACCATGGTTTGTAGAATTTGGATACCTTCTTCGAACGCGACCAGTACGACAGCGTCGGGACCGGAAGCGACTACGTCCTGTACGACATCATCGAAGCTTGTAGCTTCAGGAGCGTAAGGCGTGTTGTAAACGATGGTTCCACCACCGGATGTAATCGCAGGTTCGAATTCAGCGTTAAAGCCCACACCGTAATCATCGGCGCGGCTTACAACAGCCACATTGGTATAACCATCACCAAGCACGACGTTAGCCAATGCTGGAGCCTGTAGGTCATCGGAAGGTGCGGTACGGAAGTAATATCCGTCGTCACCTGAGGTTCCAAGACCAGCGGCTGTGTTAGATGGTGAACATTGGGTAATGCCAGCTGACGTGATTTTATCAATCACAGAACCAGTAATACCAGAAGCGGCGGCGCCAACAATGGCATCCACATCTTCGGTAATTAACCGGTCAACCGTGGTATTAGCAATCTCTGGATCAGTTCCAGAGTCACCAGGAGTCAAGGTTACATCTGCACCATTGACACCACCAGCGGCATTAATATCAGCAATAGCCATGTTGACACCCTCGAGCAATGGAGCTGACAAGAAAGCCAACGCACCAGTCTCAGGTAGCAACGTACCAATGTTCAATCCCCCATCAGATGAAGCTTCACTACTGCTAGAAGAACTAGAAGAAGATGAGGTTTCACTACTGGAGGAGCTATCATCGTCGCCACCGCAACCAGCGGCAACGAGTGTGAAAGCAAACAATATGGCTAGAAGTCTATATAGACGTCTATTTCGCATATTAATTATTCCCCTCTTTAAAAAAATTTAAATAGTTAAAGGTGTTGGACACTGTGTCCAACTGAATAAGTCTGGCTTACATCAGAATTTTTTACAATTTAATTGAATAAATATTCAATTAATCCTTGGGGTTCTGTTTCAAAGATTTACGACTTAATACTCAATGGGGGCGTAATCGATTTCCTCAATACCTCGGAGTTCATCAAATCTCTTTCGAAGTTCATTTCTGCGCTCACGATCCATCGCTAGATTCACGAGTTCATGCGGGTCTTCTTGGAGGTCGTACCACTCATGGTCATGATCTTCAAATGGACTATCGACATCAAATTGTATTGTTCCTTCTAAAGCCACTCCGGCTGCATCGGCTCCTCCGCCAACGCCATAGTATCGGCAGTATTTATGCCGCCCATCAAAAATACCTGCGCTGGCATACCTGGTATGTTCAACTCCCTTGTACCAGGCCCATTGTTGGGAAAAAAGCACGTAATCTCGCACTTTCGTATCCATGTCTTTGAAAATTGGTGACAAGCTTTCCCCAATTAGTCCCGGCTGGTCACTTGGGTTAACCCCGCCAAGTTCAGCAATAGTTCGGGCCAGATCAACATGGCTTGCGAGGGAACTTGTTTTCGTTCCCGCGCTCGTTTGTCCAGGTACTTTCATGTAGAGCGGAATACGCATTGTTTCTTGATAATTCCAAGGACCTTTTGATCTCAATCCATGAGATCCTACTTGGTCTCCGTGGTCAGATGTGAAAATGATGATGGTGTCATCCCAGATACCCAACTCATCAAGCGTCTTGAAGATTCGCATCATTTCATAGTCATTCAACTCATGAAGTTTTACGTAATAATCAAGGTATCTGAGCCACAGGTATTCATCTTCACGATTCATAGTTCCAGGCGCTCCCCATTTGAGCATTGCGTGCATCCACCTTCGGTGTACATCGGGCTTTGTATGGAGGTCATCATGGAAATTCGGGGGCAACTCAGTGAACCATTCATCTAATTCATGATTGAATGGCGGAAAGTTATCTTTACGTCCCCAATCCCTGTTTTTTAATCTGTTTCTTACACGATCGGTTTCTTCCTTGTTGTCGACTTGCCACCAAGGCTGATCGCATGGGAACCACATGATGTCATGAGGATTAACAAACGCTGTTGTCAGAAACCATGGAGTATCTATCTCTGCATTCTCTTTAAGCCAAGCAATAGTTTGGTCCGTTATCGGTTCATCGAATTCTGTTCCGGTTCCAGGAAGCCCCCACCATGCTGAATCATTTCCTTCCCAGTCCCCATACCCGTATTTTTCCATTTCTGGGTATCTTCTATTTTGCAGATGCCATTTCCCTTTGTACGCAGTTTTGTAACCGGCGTCTCTGAACATGTGTCCCAACGTTGGAGTCGTTGTGGGTAAGTTCGTATTTTCTGGCCCTGTTGAGTTCTCTATAACCCCATGTTGCAACATGTATTGACCAGTGAACAAAGTTGCTCGTGAGGGGCTACAAGGTGACGTGTGCGTGTAGTAGTTCGTAAATTCTAAACCTTCATCTATCAGTCTTTGTCTCGCTGGCAGGTGAACTCCTGCCGGGAGCCAATCACGCTGACGTTCTTGATCGGAAACGATGAGTAGGATATTTGGTGACTTCATGGTCATTGAAACTATCAAATTATTTCGCTATTGGGTGTGTACGGAACTATTTTAAGTTGGAAACTAGATCTGAAAGGTCTTCAACGGCTCGAGCCACATCAGCAAAAGTTGTATAGAGCGGGGTTGGGGCGAATCGAAGAACGTCAGGGTCACGGGCGTCGGGAACCACCCCCTTCCCTATTAGTTGATGCTCTAATTGCGATGCGTCCCCGGGTACTCTGACTGAAATCTGACAGCCTCTTCGTTGAGGGTCACGAGGAGTTATTGATGAAACGTTTCCTATTGCGTCAATCCCCTGCTCAAAATAACTCGTCAACCTAATAGAGCGTTCCCGTAATGCCTCTATCCCTACTTCGTTGAAGATTTCTAGAGATGTTTTGACAGGTACCATGGCAAAAAGAGAAGGATTCGATGCTTTCCACCCATCTGCTGATTCGCGAGGGGTAAAAGTCTCTTGACCGTGCATATCAAAACGGGTCTCAGGGTCATTCCCCCACCAGCCCGCTAATCTAACAAGTTGTTTGTCAGCGTGATGTCTTTGGTTGACAAAATACCCAGAGATGCTTCCGGGTCCTCCGTTGAGGTATTTATATGTACACCATGCAGCAAAATCAATATCCCAGTTGTGAAGTTCTAAAGGCACGTTGCCTACAGCGTGAGCTAAATCAAGGCCAAAGATGATTTCTTTATCTTGCAGGAGGGAAGCGAATTTAGGTATGTCAATGAATTGTCCTGTGTAGTAATTCAAACCCCCTATGAGGGCGAGGCATACTGAATCCCCGTGTTCATGCAATGTGCGTTCAAGGTCCGTTGGGGTTACTTCATCAGAATTTTCTGGCTGTATCACGACAATGTCAGATCTTGGATTACCGCCGTGCCATGCCACTTGCGCTGCTACTGCGTAACGGTCTGATGGGAATGCGTGCGGCTCTATAAGTATCTTATTTCGTTTGCCTTGAGGCCGATAAAAACTTGCCATGAGCGCATGCAAGTTAGATGTGAGCGTTCCCATTACCCCAGTTTCCGTTGGCAAACATCCAACTATTTCTGTTTGAAGAGCTGAAACTATTTCGTCGTATACATACCAAGGTTCAGATCCGTCGAAATGTCCTAGAACTCCTTTCTTTCCCCACTGGTCTATAGCGTCTTGCATTGCAAGCCGTGATCTTCTGGGTAGAAGTCCTAGAGAATTTCCTGCAAAATATGCCTGTTCGTTCCCATTTGCGTCGAATGGTATTTCAAATTGTTCTCTTAACTTTGATAAAGGGTCTTTCTCATCTAGAGAGATAGCTTCCTCATGGCTCAAAGGCGGTTTGGTCATGTATCTCCACTCTTAATCACACCATTGTCGCTTAGTTGAACGATCTCATTGGTTGTGAAACCAAGGGATTTAAGTATGTTTTCATTATGCTGCCCAAGCGTTGGGGCTACCAGTTCTAGTGGGTCAGGGAAATCAGAGAAATGCAGTGGGTCTCCGGGTATGTGGAATGTGCCCAACAATGGGTCTTTGATTTCTCGTATAGCTCCTCTTGATTCAAAATATGGGTGCCCTATTGCGTCGTAGGGGGCGAGAACTGGCGCTGAGGGCACACGAGCAGCTACGAGAGTATCAAGAATTTGTTGATCATTTTCAAAACCCTGCATCCATTCCTCAATAATTTCATTTAGTTCTTCCCTGTTTTTCGTTCTTCCCGTTAAGTCAGCAAATCTTTCGTCGGTCAAAAGCTCTGGCTTTCCTATCGCTTCTACGAAACGTGGCCATTGTGCTTCCATACATTGGATAACAATCCACCCTTCAGGTCCTTTGAATGCGCCTAAAGGACTATTAATCCTAGACCTGTGACCTGACCTTTTGGGTTTCCACTTCATTCCAGTTAATGATGGACCTTGGACAGCTAACTCTTGCGAATGGAAAAGAGCATCAACCATGGCGATATCTACAAATTGCCCTTTGCCAGTTCGTTCACGATGGAAAAGGGCGTAACCGATCGCTGTTACAGCATGAACGCCTGTCATAACGTCAGCTATGGACTGCCCTACTGGCATTGGAGGCCCTTGAGGATCTCCGGTCATGAACATTGTGCCACTGAACGCCTGCGCTATCATGTCGAAAGCAGGACGGTCACTCATTGAACTATCCCGCCCGAATCCTGAAATCGATGCCATGATCAGCCGCGGGTTCAAATCTTTCATTGAGTTCCAATCCAGTCCTCTCCGTTCCATGACTCCAGGGCCATAGTTTTCTACAAACACGTCGGCTGAACTTAGAAGTTTCAGTAGGATTTCTTTTCCATCTGAGTGGTCGAAATCCAAACAAAGACTTTTCTTTCCTCTGTTCTGCTGGACGAAATAACCGCTTCTGCCCACATCGTTGATTATGGCGTAGTTCCTAGATGGGTCCCCTCCAGGAGCTTGTTCAATTTTTATTATGTCTGCACCCATTTCTGCCATCATTCTTGTGACAGTTGGTCCAGCGAGGTACTGGGTCATATCCACTACACGTATTCCCTCGAGGATTCTCTGTGATTCCATACAGGGACAGTACCGGATGAAATACCATCTCCGCGCTAAATCCCATATTTCCCAACTGATATTATTAAGCTACCCTTGATATCAAGGAGACGATATGGCAGATACTGAGCACAGAGTACCGGATAGGGTTCCTGGAAGAATTTCAGGAGTGGAGAACAGCCCGCCAACAGGGCAAAGAGACATCACTCCTGATCGTTACTTGTCAAACGAAATCATGTCAGAAGAGTGGGACCGAGTGTGGCCGAAAAGTTGGATCTTTGCTGGACTTGCATCAGATGTCACTGAACCAGGAGACTACTTCGTTCTCAATATTGGACCGGAGTCTGTATTGGTGTCTCACACCGATGATGGGGAGGTTGTTGCCCATTACAACACTTGCCAGCATCGCGGAGCGCGAATAATGGTCAACGATCGGGGGTGGATAAAGAATTTCATTTGCCCATACCATGGATGGTCTTATGAGAGGGATGGAAAACTATCAGTCGTTCCAGATCGAGACCTTTTCAGCGATGGAATTGATTGTGACAATCAATCTTTGACCCCTGTCCGTTCAGAAGTATGGGCCGGAACTATTTGGGTTTGCATGGATGATGACGCTCCTAGCTTTGAAGATTATTTAGGTCCAGTGAAAGCTCAAATCGAACCATACCAACTTGAAAAAATGGTTCTTGTTCAGGACCAGACTGTTCATTTGGAATGCAACTGGAAAGCTGTTTTCGATAATTTCAGTGAGTTGTACCATGTGGAACACATACACCCTCAGCATGCTTTGATCTTTGATTGCCCACGTGGCGAAGTAGGTCTCTGGGAAAATGGTCACACCAGTGTTTACATTGAAGGATTTACTGTTAATACCCGACTTCCGATCCCTGATGAACCGACAAAGTACATGGAAAAGCAAATGTTGTCGATGGGCATGGACCCAACCGAGTTCCACGGTCGGATTCTAGATATACGCGAAGCAGTCCAAAAAGCCCGTCGGGATGCAGGACCTCAACTCGGGTATGATTACGACTCGCTTACCGATGAGCAGTTAAGCGACATTGTTCAACACAACATTTTCCCAAATACCATGATCACGATTCAACCAGACACTGCTTTAATAATGCGTGCCCGCCCTCACCGCACTGACCCAAGCAAATGCTATTGGGATAAATTCACCTTTGTGATGCCACCGTCAGAAGATGCGGTGGATTCCGGTGACCTTCAATTTATGCCTAAACCAAAACCGATACCTGACCGAAGACCTGACCATGATGAATTCGATCAAGAGGACGTGATCGCTGGTAGAAAAACAATGGATATTACTGTTGACCAGGACGTGCATTTGATCAGAGATGTTCAAAATGGGATGCGGTCAAGAGGCTTTAATAAACAAGTGCTTAACGATGACGAAGTCAGAATCCAGCATTACCACGATTGGTATTCGTGGTTTATGGAGACATAAAATCACTTTCTGTGGAAGATACACGAGTTAACATTTCATTTCTCACATGGAACCTTGCCTTGCTGGGTCGACCGGCTTTTGCGCCGCAACATTGGGAATTATGTGACACTGAAGAGGTCGTGAGAGAGCAGGTGCTCGCCAAAACACCTGACATCGTTCATTTCCAAGAACTCCCCGGTCTAGTCCCCTATGTGGAGACACATGGAATGATTCAAGCTAACCCTCGAAGCCATAGCGGTAATCTAGCGACACTAATTTCTCATGAATTGCTTGAAACCGAAATCTCTCATGTGGCGGTTGAGGGATTCGCCCTTTTGACAACGTTTCACTCCTTTGATTTAACGGTAGCTAATGTCCACTTAGCTCCGGGGAAATTCTCTGGAGATCAACGAATGTCACAAATTTCTAAAATTGTTGCCGCGTCACCTACCGATTATTTGGCAATCATTGGAGATACAAACACCCGTTCAGAAGAAATTGACGTAATTACGGCCGCCGGTCTGGTTGCTCCGAAACCACCAGTGCCGACTTGGAACAGTTATAAGAATAGATTTCATGTTGATGCTCCAAGGTTCAAAACATATTTCACTCGTTGCTTCACACATCCAAATATTAGAACCGAGAAACTTCAGGTCTTGGAAGGCCATGTGATACGAAATGATAAACAATTTTATGTAAGTGACCATTTCGCGCTCTTTGGACGGATACAACTCTAAAAACCTATTTCTCCATACAATAGCTACGTGACTAGCCATGAAGACCTAATTGAAGAACTGCGCTGTTTGATAGCAGCTTTCCGATTAACTGACTTCAACGAACGCATCGATGATGGATACCCGCTTGATGACATCGTAGAAGAGTTACGGAAAATACGTGAACAGTTACACCCGTACAGTGTTTCAGCTGAACGCATGCAAGCTGGCTTAAGACCTCAAGAATACTTTTTCAGGCCTGATAAAAGCAAAAGGTATGACCTTAAGGGTTTGGAACCACATGAGTTCTTCCCATACAGCCCAATCATAGGGCCCTTAAATCCGATATCTCCACCGTTCACATTCCGCATAGAAAACGAAATGATACTGGGTCATGGTAATTTTGATTCTCAATATTGCGGGCCTCCTGAAAGCGTTCATGGAGGATACGTTGCTGCGTTAATGGATGAACTTCTAGGAGTCACCTGTGTTGTTTCAGGGCATGGTGGCTACACCGGAACATTATCTGTCCGCTATATTTCTCCTACTCCTTTAGACAAAGAATTAAATGCGAAAGCTTGGGTGCAGGAAATCGAAGACCGTAAAGCAGTCATTGTCGGCGAACTTCGTGACGGTAACCAACTTTGCGCTGAAGCTGAAGGCGTGTTCATCCGACCGAAAGATCAGTTTCTCATTAAGGAATAATGGGATTACCTGATTATTGAAAATAGTGTTCTTCAAGTACCGTTGGTTGCATGGGTCAGAAATCAGGATGGACATTCAATGACGTACCCGATCAGACAGGGAAAGTTGCGATAGTAACTGGCGGCAATTCAGGAATAGGTTTAGAGACAGCAAGGTATTTGTTACGCCGTGGGGCCACTGTCGTCCTCGCTGTCCGGAATTCTATTAAAGGGTCCGAAGCCATGGCGGATCTAACTGCATCGGAACCAGGCAGTTCAGTGGAAGTCGCCCATCTGGACTTAGCTGATCTCGCTTCTATAGAGGATTTCGCTAACTGGTTTAAAGCCAGTCGCATGAACCTTGACTTGTTGATTAATAACGCCGGAATTATGGGAGTTCCACGAGGTACCACAATTGATGGATTTGAGTTACAGTTCGGGACGAACCATTTGGGGCATTTCGCTTTAACTGGGAAGTTACTAGGATCTCTTCTTGAGAATAAAGGTAGTCGGGTCGTCAACGTAGCAAGTAACGCTCATCGTCAGGGGCGTTTGAATTTTTATGACCTTCAATCAGTTCATAGGTACGGAAAGATGCGTGCATATGCCCAAAGCAAACTAGCGAACCTAGTGTTCACCGCTGAACTGGATCGGCGGTTACGACGGGCAGGAAGAAAAGATATTCTTTCCGTAGCTGCCCATCCGGGAATGGCTGAATCAAACATAGTGAAACTCCAAACCGACTCTTTTGTGAATCGACACATGAGAAACCTCTGGGATAAAGCAGGACCCTACATCTGTCAAACTGCTTCGGCTGGAGCTATCCCGACTCTACGGGCAGCAACGGACCCAGCCGCTGAAGGCAACGATTATTTTGGACCAAGCCAATTCATGCAAATTCGCGGACCGGCCGTGAAAGTTCAACCCAAGAAAGAAGCCAACGACGTTCACGACGGTCGGGCTCTTTGGGAACAAAGTATTGAGCTTACCGGAGTCAATTTTGGTGAACTTGATCTGCCTTAAGTGTTCCTACCGAACGTGGGTCTTTCAATAAGGTGACGGACATGTCCGGTTTCATTTACACTCCGTACTGTACGGAACCCTTGAGAAGATGCCTCGACTCTTGTTATGCCTGTGTAGTCAGGTTGTAGGAGGAAAGGGTGCTCTAGGTTCCATAGAGTCTGAAGGTAAACAGAGGTAACCATTCCGTGACAGAAAACCGCCACTGTCTCTCCAGCGTGTTCCTCTATCAGGTGATCAAAAGCCCCGACAACACGATCTCGGAAACCATCGTAGTCTCCTTCAAAAATAGCTAATGGGTCATTAAGGAAGGCCTGAACTGGTCCCGAGTCTAAGGTCATTTCTTCTACGGGAATGTACGTTGGGTTGTTGTGATCGGATTCCCGAAGGTCATCTCTTTGAATGAGGTCCACACCGATTTTTTCTGAAAGGGGAACCGCTGTCTCATAAGCACGCCTCATTGAGCTGGTAACTATCCGATCTATTCTTTCTGACATAAGAAACTCTGCTACCGCCTTGGCTTGTTCAACTCCTAGTGGAGATAGCGGAGGGTCAGCTGGGCCATCCCCTTCTTTATTTTCTATTTTCTCTGGGCGCGCATGGCGAACAATAATTAAATTCATGATGGAATAGCCTATCTAGATCAGAGGGCCAAGGTGCTTTACAAGGTTCCATCTAACCGCTCCATCAATTGATCCCTGAAGGAATTTCTCGAATCTGCGATGCATTCTGTCGGCTCCATCCCCATATGCGGTCACATCTTGAAGGTAAGGAACAGCCTGACAGGAAACTGGGTAGAGGATCCCCCAAGCCAGAGCCTCCTCTAGTTCTTCCCGCGACCAGTTCGGACCTCCGGACGAAACAAGGGTTTCTCGGTAGAGATCAAGTAGTTGGGTTTCAATTTCTAGTGTCTCTGGAGAATGCGATGCTGCTAATAGCCAGGCAAGGTCAACACCGGGATGGGAACGCATAGGACTCTGCCAGTCAAGAACTATCGGCCCTTTGCCATCTATAAGTACGTTATCTAGCTCGTAATCCATATGTGTCAAGGTCCATGGACGGGCAGCGTAGCGATCTAACCATTCAATGGTATTGAAAACCCAAGTTTTTTCAAGAACCTCAAATAGGTCACGCGGGTAACGATCCGGTTCTTGTTCTGCCAGTGCTTTCCAAGACTGGCGGGTGATGTCAATTCCGAGCTTTAAATTTTCTGCTTTCCAATCAATCAACCAAGGGATGTCAAGAAGGCGTTCATCCATCCAAAATTTTCCATGCATTCTCGCAAGGTCACGTATAAGGTCTTTCATGATTTCTACAGAGCAGCCTTGGAGTATATCTCCTTTCTCTGCATGGCCTAGATATTCCAAAAGAAGAAAGGCTCGACCTGTTTCGTGGTCGAATCTATTTACCCAGCATTTGGGGATTCGCATGTCAATTTCGTCACGAAGGTCCGCGTAGAAACCCGATTCTCGGATGTAATACTGCATTACCTCGTTGTACATTCTTGCGATATCGTCATCAAGCGGGCATTTAGCTACGAAAGCTTCAGGTAGGTCTTCGCTTTGGCCTTCACCCCACTCAACCGTGAAAATACCAACTTCTCCCATCGCTCCAGTGAAGCCATCCATGGGTTCATGAGCGAAAGAAATTATTTCTGGAATTGAATGACCAGCGTCTCGAAGTTGTTGTTCCAGCCAGCCTAAAGTGACTTGCGATAAGGAAATCGGGATATCTGTCATTCTGGAAAAATTTTTCTCATTACTCATTACTACCACACGCTCGGAGTCATTTGTCTTCTGGTAACAAGTCCTTTCTTTCGGAGGCGGCGATGAGGGTGACGTTAGGTGTAAAGTGGCACTCTTATGCCTATCTCAATTTTTCCTGGCGCCCCTGAGAAAACCGTGTGGGGCTTTGTTGCTTTCACAGGGATTTCATTTGGTGCCGGTGGGTTATTAGTAAAGAAATTTACCAACGATGGACTTGATGCCTTTACCGTTACCTGGGTTCCTTTTCTAGTTGGTGGCATTATTGCACTCATACATGGGGCTTGGAGAAAAGAATTAACATTGTCTGCTGTACCTGCTGGCATTCTTTTGGGATTGTTAGGTTCTTTGGGTCCTTCGCTGATCTTTAATACTGGTTTTGACCGTCTTCCAGCAGGTCTCAATACTCTTCTTATTTCTCTGGGACCAATTTTTACAGCGGTCGTTGCACATTTTGTTTTCGCAGATGAACGGTTCAATTTTCTAAAGGCATTAGGTCTCATCACCGCTTACGGCGGGGTGGTAATACTTGCTATTGGTTCCCTTGATGATGGAGGTGAATTATTAGATATTCTGCTGGTTCTAGGAGGGGCAGCGATTGCGGGTGGATCGGGAGTCTTAACACGGTATTTGACCTTGCGCCACCAACCGATGGCTCTTATCGCTCCGAACCTGCTTGTCGCCGGTTTGAGTTCAATGATTTTAACCTTAAGTCTTGATCTAGGGACGAAACCTACGAATGGCTTCGCGTCTTGGCACATACCCATGCTTTTCGTTTTTGGGATAGTTACCTACCTGTCTTTCATGTCAATTCTTCGAGCCAATCAGATAGGAACAACCGGTCAGGTTTCGGTGATTGGATACTTTCTACCTCTTTTTGGGGTAGCGGGAGGTGTCGTTTTTTTCAATGAAAAGCTTACTCTTTCAGTTCTTTTCGGAGGGTTATTGATCTTGGTTGCTATGGCAGCTATTGCCCGAGGTTCAGTCCCTCAATCTGAACCCCAAATAGGATCAGGTCAGAATGTCTGAAAACCTCTTCCGCACATTGAAAGAAGCTTGTTCTGAAGCAGATGAGAAAGAGTTCTTATCATCGCCCTTTGATGGAAGTGTCAGCTATGCAGATTTCTTCAATCTTGCGGGGAAATATGCTTCAGCTCTTCAATCCTGTGGAGTGGAAGAAGGTGACCGGGTTCTCGTTAAAACTGAGAAATCAGCAGGTGCGCTCGCTCTTTACATGGGGTGTTTACAATTAGGCGCTATCTATGTTCCAGTGAATCCAGCCAGTACAGCTCATGAAATCAATTTCTTTGTTAGTGATGCTGAGCCTGCATTAGCGGTGTTTGATGCAAATGAACAAACTTCAGTTGGTGTGCGATCTGAAAGTATTGGGCCCGGTGGAAGTCTGACATCGATAATGTCTTCCATGGCATCAAAAGATTCCTCTTCGGACCGAGGGGGTACCGATGTGGCTTCGATGCTATATACGAGTGGAACGACTGGCCGACCTAAGGGCGCTATGCTCAGCCATCGCGCCCTTATCGCCAACGGGGTGGCTCTCAATAAAATTTGGGGCTTTGAACCTGACGATGTCCTTCTCCATTGCTTACCGATCTTCCATGTACATGGTTTATTTGTTGCTGTCCATTGTGCGATGCTCAGTGGGTCAAAAATTATTTTCCTCAACAAATTTTCAGTTACTGAAGTGCTGGAATCCCTGCCTAAATCAACGGTACTCATGGGCGTTCCGACCTATTACAGTCGTCTTCTCTCAAGCGAGGATTTTGATTCCAGTGTTTGTTCTGAAATGCGCTTGTTTACATCTGGTTCAGCCCCAATGACCGAGCAAACACATGCGGCTTTTCACAGTAGGACAGGAAGTCGAATTCTAGAACGTTACGGGATGACAGAAGCTGGTATTATCTCCTCCAACCCACTTAATGGGGATCGGGTTCCAGGATCCGTAGGTTTTGCATTGCCTGGAATGGAGATACGGGTTGCTAGCGATGGCCGTCTTTGCGAGGCAAATGAAAATGGGGTCGTTGAAGTAAAAGGTGACCATTTGTTTAATGGCTACTGGCGTCAGCCTGAACAGACTTCTGATGCTTTACGAGACGATGGATTCCTCATCACTGGAGATGTTGGGAACCTAGATAAGGACGGCAGGTTACGACTAGAAGGGAGATCAACGGACTTGATCATCAGCGGCGGTGAGAATATTTACCCGAAAGAAATAGAGCTTTGCCTTGACAGTTTCAACGAAATAACAGAATCTGCTGTTATCGGCGTGCCCCACCATGACCTTGGCGAAGCGGTCGTAGCCGTTGTCGTAACCAATGAATATTTCTCCCTACCTAAACTCAAAGATTACGTGGAGTTGAATTTGGCGAACTTTAAACAACCCAAAGAATACCTTCTAGTTTCTGAGTTACCGAGAAACACTATGGGTAAAGTTCAGAAGAGCAAATTACGAAATTCTTATACTGCTCTTTTTGAAAGAAATAACGAAAGTCACTAGGTACCCCTTGAGCGATTCAACCCCAGAATTGGACCAGCCGAAACTTTCAGACGCTATTTCGGCTTTAAGGATCCGGGATTTTCGTCGTTTCTGGTTTGCAGGACTTGCTTCGAATAGCGGAGGTTGGCTTCAAGGAATTGCCTCTCCTTTCATCATGTACGAAATGACCGAATCTGGTGCTTGGGTTGGTGGCTCTGTCTTCGCCCTCATGTTACCCATGGCGATTGTCGGCCCATTCGCTGGCCCGATGGCAGATAGACTCTCGCGAAGAAAAATCCTCCTAATCTGTGAAGTTATCCTAGCGACAATAGCTATCTCCAACGGTATTTTATGGTGGTCTGGTATCCGTGAACCGCTTGTATACGTTGGGGTCAATGTTGTCTACGGTGTTGCGAATGGCTATGCGCTACCGGCTTGGCAAGCGTATGTATCTGACTTAGTGCCCCGGGAATACTTAATGAACGCTATTACATTAAATTCAACACAATTTAATGCTGCTAGAGCGATTGGTCCCAGTATCGGTGGTGTAGTGCTCGCCGTCACCGGACCCGGCTGGGCTTTCTTCGGGAACGGTATATCTTTTCTCGTGGTTTTCGCAACTTTGCTTACGCTTCCGAGAACACCGGCGAGCCCACTAGCTGGAAGGAAAGATTCGCAACTTAGTCAATTTCTGAAAGGGTGGGCATACGCAAAAACTCAGCCAACCATCATGACCGGGTATCTCGCTGCTACTTGTGTCGCTTTTCTTGGAGGTCCCTTAGTTCAAGTCCACCTGATCCTATTTGTTGAAAACGTTTTTAAAGTTGGGGAGTTCAAATTCGGTCTACTGATGTCAACCTATGGAATTGGAGCTGTCATGATCGCCCCGTGGTTAGCTTCTTTTGGTTCGCGAATCAAACGGTCTCAACTGCTTATAGGGTCTTTGGTCTTGTATGGGGTCGGGGAGCTTTTGTTAAGTGTCACGGAAATCTTTTGGATAGGTGTAGCTGGAATTTTTGTCGTGGGTTGTGCACACCTGATCATGGCAACTACGACAAACACTACGCTGCAATTGCATGTGCCTGAACCTGTCAGAGGTAGGATAATGGCGATGTACCTGATGGTGTTTACAGTTGGGGCTCCTCTAGGTTCTATTATTCAAGGTCCGCTCGCTGATAAATTCGGGCCTAGATCTGTTGTGACTGGGATGGGTATTTGCTTCCTTGTGGCAACGGCTTTGTTCGCCATCTCTGGAAGGGCATCTACTTACAACTTTGATGAATGATTAATCCCGTTTTTAAGCAAAGGATTTTGAGATTGAATCAGTTCCGGTGTCAAGTCATCAAGGTTTTTAGCGCCTAACAGTGCCATCGTTCTATGCATCCCTTCTAAAAGAAAGTGGAGGACCCAATCTACGCCTTTCTCTCCAGCTGCCGCCAAACCATAAAGAAATGGGCGACCAATCATGCAGGCATCTGCCCCCAAACAAATTGCTTTGACGATGTCGCTTCCTCTTCGGATACCTCCATCGCAATAAATTTCTGCTTTGGAACCGATCGCGTTGAACACCGGACCGACAAGGTCTATCGGAGATGGAGCGTCATCAAGTTGTCTTCCACCGTGGTTTGATAATGCTATAGCGTCAACATCATGTTCAACCGCTATTTTTGCATCTTCAATAGTTTGGATGCCTTTCAATACAATCTTCCCATCCCAGTTATTTCTAAACCATTCAATGTCATCCCATGAAAGTGATTGATCGAACTGCGCATTCACGTGATCAGCCAGTGTGACCGCTGAACTTCCATCATCAGTTGATTTTCCAACTACGTTTGCGAAAAGAATGGGTTCATTTGTGAGGAAGCCCCATGTCCATGCAGGGTGTATCACCCCGTCTATGACCGTGTCTAGACCTAATTTGGGAGGGAGAGTGAAACCTCTTCGGACGTCTCTTTCACGGCGACCCAACACTGCTGTATCGACGGTAATCACGATGGCTTCGAAATCTGATTCTCCGGCTCTTTGCAAAAGGTCTCGGACTAGTTCGCGATCTTTCCATACATACACTTGAAACCAATTTCGCGGGTTCAAAGAATTCTCGTTTGCTAGCGTTTCGGTAGTTTGCCTTATTTCCTCTATTGAGCGTGTCGCCATGGTCGATAACGTGAAAGGAATTCCCGCTTTCGCAGCGGCTCTGCTGACCGCTAATTCCCCCTCAGGGTGTGCGCTTCGCGTAAACCCAGTTGGTGAACAGATTAAGGGAACTGGAATAGGTCGTCCAAGGACCGTTGTGGAACTATCGATGTCTGAAACGTCTCGGAGAACTCGGGGTTTGAATCCGTAGTTCGCGAAAGCGGCTGAATTATCTACGAGTGTTCGTTCATCTTCAGCAGCCCCATCAATGTAATCAAACACTCCTCCTGGTAGCCGCCGTTTTGATATAGAACGAAGATCATCAATATTTGCAACTCGAGCAAGTCGTCGCTGCGCAGAATTTTTTTCAAACTTTCTGAATCTAAGCACTGACATCGCTGATTTGAACATGTCTGAACCTTACCTATTCTTAAGTATTTTTGTTCGTTCTAGTCTGGGATCTATTTCCTAGATTGCAATGATCAGGCTAGGATCTTACTACTTAAAGGGGTTAAGCATGCCACAAAATATCGGACAATTTCTTACAAATCGAGCGCGGCGCGACACGTATTTAGAAGCTATTTATGAACACGCCACTGGTCGCCGCTTTTCCTACAAGGAACTTAATGATCGATCGAATCAGGTTGCTCACTCATTGAGGTCCATCGGGGTGTCCCTTGGGGATCGAGTAGGGCTTTTATTGATGAACGGAACTGAATTTATTGAAACGTTCTTTGCTGTTGCGAAAATTGGGGGTGTCAATGTCCCCTTGAATTGGAGGTTGGTAGCGGACGAACTTGAATTCATACTTAACGATGCTGGTGTCACTGTCCTCTTATTTAGTGAGGAATTCTCTGAAGTCGCTACTGAGTTACGTAACCGTGGCGACAAAACCCATATCACTAGTTGGGTGCAGGTTGAAGGTGAACCCATTGACGGGGCAATTGACTACGAAGATTGGATGTCTTCTTCACCTGTCCATGAACCAGAACCAGAAGGAGGAGATGATGACCTTGCTTTCATAATGTACACGTCCGGCACTACTGGTTTGCCAAAGGGTGTCATGCATAGTCACGACACAGTCTTATGGGCCAATATAACGAACGCCACCACCGCTGACATGCAGCATTATGACCGTTTTCTCAATGCACTTCCTTTGTTCCATGTCGGCGCTTTGACTCCGGTGCTTACTTCGGTCTTCGTAGGAGGATCAATTACATTGATGAAAACTTTTGACCCTACAGCGTCATGGGATCTCATACGTGACGAAAAAATCGATACGACTCTTATGGTCCCCGCCATGTTGCAATTTATGCTTCTAACCCATGATGCAGAAAATCATGATACTTCAACGTTGCGAAATGTAATAAGTGGAGCTGCCCCTGTTCCTATTTCCCTTATTGAAACGTATACGGAAATGGGAATAGAGATTCATCAGGTCTACGGGCTAACAGAAACTTGTGGACCTGCTTGTATTATTTCTTCAGAAGATGCAGTTACACGAGCGGGTTCCACAGGGAAAGCATTCACCTTCACTGAAGTCCGAGTCGTTGATGAGGATGGAAATGAATGCGATCCAGATCAAGCTGGCGAGGTTCAAGTCAAGGGCCCTCATATCATGTTGGGATACTGGAATAGGCCGGAAGCTAATGCTGAAACCATTGTAGATGGTTGGCTCAAAACCGGTGATGTAGCAACTATGGACAGCGACGGTTTCGTGACAATCGTGGATCGAGTTAAGGACATGCTCATCTCAGGTGGAGAGAATGTTTACCCAGCAGAAATTGAAAACGTCTTATTAGCCCATGAAAAGATAAACGACGCAGGTGTTATAGGTATCCCCTCAAAGAAATGGGGAGAATCCCCACTTGCGGTCATTGTTCGAGCTGATGAAAGTCTCTCAGAACAAGATGTCATCAAGCACTGTGTAGGCAAGTTAGCTCCATTCAAAACTGTCAAAGCTGTTGAGTTCATTGACGTGATACCTAGAAACGCCAGTGGGAAAATCCTCAAACGCGAACTTCGTGAAACTTATAGCTACGAGGCAGACGCTTAGAAATCAGGTAAGTAAACTTTCTGCCTTCTCAATGAAGTTTGGCAAAGCATCGGCTATGGAAGCCATCCTTTCATCAGTGCTATCCCCGACTTTCCACCGGTAGTACAGTTGTTGGAGAACTGTCGCTGTCTTCCACTGTGCAAATGCTTCGTACCAACTTATGCCAGACAGATCCAGATTAGAATTCGCTGCGTAGTAGTCAACCATCTCCGTCCTTGTCGGAAGACCTATCAAGCTGAGACCAGCGTGGCCGCCTCGGGGAATATCAGAGTTATCTTGTGGGTCCGGCCAGTAATTTAATAACGTCCCGATATCTACGAGTGGGTCTCCCAGAGTAGTCATGTCCCAATCAAAGATGGCAAGAACGTTATCTGGATCATCGGTGGCGAACATGCAATTGTCTAATTTCAAATCGTTATGGACGAATGAGACTCGCTGGGGAACCGGAAGCGTGTTCTCTAGTTTCTGATAAATATCAGACATTGCCTGGTGATAGCGTTCATCGGCAACTAAATCCCATCGTTTCTTCCAACCAGTGACTTGTCTTAAAACAAAACCTTCTGGTTTCCCTAGGTTCTCAAGCCCTATCTCTTCTGGAGAGAGCAGGTGAAATTCGCCGATGGCACAAGCGAGGGCATATCCAATTCTCTTTCCGATATCTTCATGGTGACGCATTGAAGGTGGAACTATCCCTCTGATAACTTCTCCTTTACGCCGTTCCATTACGAACATTTCTGCTCCAGCGATCTCTGGGTTATCGCAAAATAAGTACGCTCTTGGCGCTTTAGGAAATGTTTTCCATAAGCGTGACAAAACTCTGAATTCTCTTCCCATGTCATGTGCCCCAGGTGCCAGAGTCCCGAAAGGGGGTCTTCTGAGTACAAGTTCTGTCTCCCCAAATGAAATCAGGTAAGTGAGATTAGCTGCGCCGTTAGGGAATTGTTGTACGTTGAAATCTCCTTGGATATCAATGTCATCGGGTAGTTCAGAACGGAGAAAATCTTCGATGCCTCCCCAGTTAAGGTCTTCTCCATCCCTTACAGCAGTTACTTCAGGAACGGGTTCATCTAAGAATGGATTCACTATTTCTGGTTTTGACACAAGCCGATCGTAGATCGTCTAAACGTTCTTTGCGAACTACCGCATTGGGTGACGGAATGAAAGGCTGAAAGTGGTAGCCGATTGACTGGTTTAGTCTGGCCGTGGTTCTTTCGGCAATCCGAGAATGCGTTCACCGATGATATTTCTCTGGATTTGAGAGGTTCCACCAGCGATTCGTGCTCCAGGAGCTGACAAAAGACTGCCTGATCCCGACCCGTCCAAAAGCGCCTCTATGCCAGCTATATTTGCCCGCAAGTTTGCTATGTCAAACATCAATTCTGTGATCCCGAGTTTATTCAATGAAGAAGCGACTGAAGCATCTGGGCCTTGTCGTTGTCCAAGAAAATGGTAGCTCTTACCTTGTGTTAGAAGCATTGCGAGCCTCTGGCGTGTATGTGCATCTAGTTCCGACTCTGCTAAAGACATCAAGGAATCTAAACGTCTTTGCATGGTAATTGCACCTGCTCCGATTGATCCTCGTTCCTTTGTGAGAATGTCCATTCCTACATGCCATCCGCCATTGACCGGGCCTAGCAGAGCTGATTTGGGCAAGATTACGTTTGTGAAGAAAACCTCGTCAAATTCTGCTTCTCCGGTCATCTGACGTAATGGTCTTGTCTCTATGCCTTCGCTTTGCATTTCAACTAGGAAGAAACTTATTCCTCTGTGTTTCGGCAACGATTTGTCAGTGCGGGCCATCAGAATTCCCCAATCGCTATACCGTCCGCCACTACACCAAACTTTCTGACCGTTAACAACCCAGCCTTCCCCATCGGCTTCAGCGCTGGTGCGAAGAGACCCTAAATCTGAACCTGATTCGGGTTCCGAAAAAAGCTGGCACCAAAGTTGCTTCGCTGTGATTATAGATTGGAGATGATGGCTTTTTTGTTGATCTGTTCCATAGATTTGAACTCCTTGACCTGCAAGGACGCAACCAACCATGTTCACATAAGGCGGGACGTCTATACGAGCGCATTCTTCCAGCCAAATAGACTGATGCTGAGAGGTTAACCCTTGACCGCCATATTCAATTGGCCAATGTATGCCAGCCCAACCAGAAGCGAAAAGTTTTTTTTGCCACTCAACGCCTTCGGTTACTAAAGACGGAGGGAGGATCGCACCGTAATTTGGTGGAGCGTTATCAGCGTTTGCTTTAAGCCAATCAACGGCATTGGACTGAAATTCTTCTAAAGAGACCATGATGTGACGTTAGTAGAAAGAGGCTTGAAACAGTAACTAGTTAGAAATTCTTCTATCGTTGTATTTGCTAGTTCTCTGGAGGTTAAATGGAACTTGTCGCCGGCATGAACCCACATATGCCCATGAAAGACATCGCTAATTATGCAAAGCGGGTTGAGTCTCTAGGATTTGATACTCTCCACGTACCTGAAATGATTCATGACCCTTTCATCGTTTCTGGTTTAGCTTTATCAGCTACGACTCGTTTACGTGTTAGAACCGGTGTCGCTTTAGCTTTTGTTCGAAGCCCAATGGTCACCGCTCTTTCGGCTTGGGATTTAGCGAACCTGTCCGCAGGTCGTTTCGATCTGGGTTTAGGATCTCAGATTCGTCAAAACATTGTTGAACGGTACGGCATGCCTTTTGAACCTCCTCTCTCTCGACTCCGTGAATACGTTTTAGCCGTTCGTAGCTGTTTCGCTTCTTTTTCTAATCAAACCACTATTTCTTTCGAAGGTGATTTCTACCAGTTAACTCGCCTTCAAAAAGAATTTCTGCCTGAACCCATAGCTCCGGGCATGGAACCGGAAATTTGGCTAGGAGCAGTTGGGGGAAAGATGACTGCCTTGGCAAGCGCTATAAGTGACGGACTAATCACTCATCCTACTAACTCGCACCCTTTGCATCTTAGGAACCATGTGATTCCCAATTTGAATTCGAAAACAAGAATCCCGGTTATTGTTTCTCCTTTGGCTGCAATAGGCAACGACGGTACTCAACGCAAAGAACTAGTTTTGGATAAGAAAGAGAGGTTAGCTTTTCTTTACTCCACCCCTGCTTACGACCCGACTTTGAAATTGCTTGGGTTTGGGGAATTAGGTAGCGAACTACGTGCCCTCCGATCTGATGGAAACAATCAAGCTCTTCACTATAAAATCCCTGACGAACTTTTTAACCAGGTTGTGATTGAGTCCACGTGGGAAGAGCTCGGCGAGGTTGTCGTGGACTGGTTTGGGGGACTTGCTAGTGGGGTTGTCCTGCGACCTCCAGATGAAAGTCAATTTGATCAACAGTTTGTGTCAAGCGCTGAGTTAATAAAGAAAGCGACGTAGCCGCAACTAAAAGAATTGCAGAAACTTACGAAACGATTTCTTTTAATTTCTCCACTATGCGCATCTGTTCCGCAGGGGAACCTACCGGTCCGATATTTAGATAGGTGACTCCTGCCTCGGCAAACTCAGCGACCTTTTCTCGAACATAGCTTTCTGGTCCGACCAGATTCATTCCTTCAAGGAGTTCAACAGGAACAGCAGCTTCAGCTTCTTTTTTCTTTCCTGATAAGTACAGTTCCTGTATTTCCAGAGCCTCACGTTCAAATCCGTACCTCTGAACCAAGGAATTGTAGAAATTGCGTCCTTTCGCTCCCATCCCGCCAACATACAGGGCAGTGTTTGGTCGTCCATAATCCAAGTATTTTTTGACGTCCTCGCCGATCGCTACCATTCCTCCGGCGACAATGTCTAGAGGGGGCAAAGATTTATCTCTTTTCGTATGACCGACTTTTAAGGCATCCCCAAATGCCAAATCTGCTTTTGAAGGCATAAACAACATCGGTAACCAACCTTCTGCAAGTTCGGCTGTTAATTCAACATTCTTAGGACCAAGTGACGCTATGTGAATAGGTATGTTTGGTCGAAGAGGATGCGTGATTATTTTCAGCGGTTTCCCTAATCCCGTTCCTTGATCCTCTGGAAGAGGAAGCGTGTAGTACTTCCCATCGTAAGTTAATTTCTCTTCACGAGCCCAAACTTTCCTGCAAATATCAATCGCTTCGCGTGTGTGCCCTAAGGGTGCCTTGTAAGGAATCCCGTGGAAACCTTCAATTACTTGCGGGCCGGATGCTCCAAGCCCGAGGATGAATCTTCCATTGGAGATCTCGTCCATGCCTACAGCTGTCATTGCCAGCAGCGTAGGAGTTCGACTGTAAATCGGGAGAATTCCCGAACCGATCTGCACTGTTTCGGTTTTCGCAGCGAGATAACCCATAGCAGAAACAGCATCAGCGGCATACGCCTCAGGAACATAAATAAGATCAAGTCCTGCTTTTTCTAGTTCAACTACTCGATCGACGGCTTCGGAAAACCGGTTCGAGTACGGTAGCAACATAGATAATTTCATTTTGTCTCCTGTTGGTGGTTGAAGTGGTTGATGACTCTACGTGCCAGACCAGTTTGGGGAACGTTTCTCGGCGAACGACGCTGGTCCTTCTTTCGCATCGTTTGACGTAAAAACCTTAGCCATGTGTGGTCTCTGCAAATCCCAGAATTCTTCCTCTGTGATTCCTTGCTGGGCTTGAATAAGTGCCTTTGACGCTGCAACTGCAAGAGGTGCGTTTTCTGCTATTAGTTCTGCTAATTCCATTGCTGCCTCAACGGTTCCTCCTTTTCCAGTGACTCGGGAAACTAAACCATGGTTCTTAGCTTGATCTGCGGTAATGGGTTGCCCTGTCAGCGCCATTTCCATAGCAACTGAGTACGGGACTCGGCGCGGTAAACGAAGAAGTGCCCCACCGGCAGCAAATAATCCCACTTTGACTTCCCTTATCCCTATCTTGGCGTCTTCAGCAGCGACTAAAAGGTCGCATGTCAGCGCTACTTCTAACCCACCAGCTAGCGCAAATCCTTCAATCGCTGCTATGAGGGGTTTCTCAGAACCGGTTTGGAGAAATTGGTCAAACCCTTGCGGGGGACCTCCAGCCGCGAAGGCTTTGAGATCCATTCCTGAACAAAAACCCCTTCCATTGCCAGTTAGCACTCCAGCTGTGAGACCTTCGTTAGAGTCGAGTTCTTCAATCGCTGAAAGAAGGCCCTGTGCGAGATCAGTATTAATGGCGTTCATCGCTTCAGGCCTATTTAATGTGATGAGTAGAACGCGACCTCTAATTTCTGTAAGTACAGCAGAATTTTCTGTCATTGTTTCTCCTTATTTTGGTGGAAGGCGGACGCCGCCATCAACTCGAATGGTTTCACCATTCATGTAGTCATTAGTGATGCATTCGGTAACCATGGAAGCCAATTCACTGGCGTATCCTAGGCGCTTAGGGAAGAGAACGCTCTGCCCTAGGTGAGCTTTGAATTGCTCCGAGGCTTCACCTTCTCCGTAGATCGGGGTATCTATCAACCCTGGGGCAATGGTGTTGATGCGAATGCCCAGTGGCACGAGGTCTCGTGCGATTGGAAGTGTCATCCCAACCACTCCACCTTTTGAGGCTGAGTAAGCGTTTTGTCCGGTCTGACCGTCAAATGCAGCTACTGAAGCCATATTGACAATCGCTCCTCGTTGCCCATCTTCATCAACTGGATCGGTTTTCGCCATAGATGCCGCTCCTAAACGGATGCAGTTGAATGTGCCTATGAGATTAACTCTGATAACGAATTCAAACTGGGCTAATGGCATAGGGTCACCGTTACGGTCAACTGTTCGAGATGCACTCCCGATTCCAGCACCATTGACTAAAGCCCGTAATGGTCCCATTTCCATCGCCGCATCCATGGCCGCTTGGACTTGCTCTTCATTAGACACATCGGCTTTTACATATAACCCGCCGAGTTCTTTCGCGACCGCCTCTCCTTTTTCTTCCTGCAAATCAACTATTACGCAACGTGCTCCTAGTTCCTCTAACTTCCTGGCACTGGCTTCACCAATTCCTGAAGCGCCACCAGTGATGACAGCAGATGCTCCTGTTAAATCCATTTCTTTCTCTCCTCATTTATGTTTAAATTTTTAGTTTTTTCTCTCTTACGTCTTTAGGTAGTACTACCCGAAATTGTGGGAGTTCCTTTGTCCGACAAAACGAGTAGCCAGCATGGTTGACCACCCAAACCGATAAGGCACAGGGTCCGGCAACTTTAAAAAAGATATCGAAACTTGTTTCATTTTGTATCTAAAGACGCTTGATAAGCGTCCCAGTTCCTAAACCACCACCACAGCACATGGTGACGATTGCATATTCTTTGTCGGCTCGGTGGAGTTCATGCACTGCTTTTGTTAGCAGAATCGCCCCTGTGCCTCCTAGCGGATGACCGATTGCTATAGCTCCACCATTCGGGTTTACTGTTTCCATGTCTGGTTGTAGTTCTTTCTCCCATGCTAGGACTACAGAACCGAATGCTTCATTGATTTCAACAACGCCGATATCATCCATCTTGAGACCATTATCGTTAAGCAATTTTTGTGTTGCATAAATTGGACCCGTGAGCATCAAAACAGGATCTGAACCTACTAAGCAGGAATCCACGATGGTGGCCATTGGCTTGACTCCAAGTTCATCTGCTTTTTCTCGTGTCATTAGCAGCACAGCACCAGCTCCATCAGAGATCTGCGATGATGTCCCAGCTGTGTGTACCCCATCTGGCATGTTCGTTCTTAATCCTGCCAGTGCTTCAAGATTCGTCTCTCTGAGGCCTTCGTCTCGTGAAACGGTGTGGATTGTGTCAGTTAGTTCCCCATCTTCGCCACGGTCGGGAGCATCTATAGACAGAACCTGCGATCCGAAACGGTCTTCTTCCCATGCTCTGATTGCCCGGTCTTGAGAAAGTTTGCCGAATGCATCCAATTCTTCCCTACTTATGTCCCATTGTTTAGCGATTCTTTCAGCGCCTTCGAACTGGGATGTGAGTTCATATCGTTCCCAATATCCTCGATTGACTGGCTTTCCCGCATCTGCTTCTCCTCTAGGAACGGTTGATCCCATTGGAACAGCGCTCATAAGTTCAACACCGCAACCTACCGCTACATCAACTACCCCACCTGCTACAAGGGCGTAAGCAAGGTTTGTCGCTTGTTGGGATGATCCGCATTGTGCGTCAACGGTTGTGGCAGCGACTTCAAGAGGAAGACCTGCCGTTAGCCAAGCATTTCGCGTCACGTTCATTGTCTGCATGCCGACCTGGCCCACACAGCCTCCTACGACTTGGCCTACTTCAGAAGGGTCAACTCCGCTTCTTTTAAATAACTCTGATTGGACAGAACCAAGTAGGTCTATCGAATGCATGGTTGACAGTCCACCATTTCTTTTACCTAAGGGGGTTCTGACTGCCTCAACAATGACTACTTCTCGCATTTAGGTTTCCTCGCTATGAAAGTTGACACACCATTTGGCGTGTTATGGCTTCTTACCGCCATACTATATGGTGACATGCTAACGACGATTAGGCACTTTCGCCAAATACGGGGTTGGCATAGGGCAGAACGGAGATTTTAGTGGCATTAAGTGATCAAGAACTTCAAGAACGGGTAGAGGCCTTGCTAGAAGAGGTAGACCCCCATGCGTCAGACCAGTTCACGTTCCGTGGCGCCCAGTACGATGCCGGGCTCGCGTTCGTGCATTTTCCTGAAGGCAAAGGGGGTCTCGGCTTAGGTAGAGCAAAGCAGGCAATAGTTGACCAAGTTCTTCGAGATGCAAAAGTTCCTTATCATGACCTAATGGTCAACCCTATCGGAATCGGAATGGGTGCTCCGGTGATTCTCAACCACGGAACAGATGAAATGCACGATAAACATCTTAAAAAAATCTTCACCGGAGAGGATATTTGGTGCCAACTGTTTTCTGAACCAACTCATGGCTCTGATGTTGCTGGGATCCCGAGTAGAGCTATAAAAGACGGGGATGAATGGATTGTCAACGGTCAGAAGGTCTGGACAACGCTTGCGCATCTTTCTAATTTCGGGATGTTACTGACACGGACAAATCCGGAGGCGCCGAAACATAAAGGATTGTCATATTTCATTCTTGATATGCATGCTGCCGGTGTTGACGTTCGCCCGTTGTATCAGATCACTGGAGAGGCTGAATTCAACGAAGTTTTCCTTACCGATGTCCGAGTACCTGATGATCAGCGGCTCGGCGATGAAGGGGATGGTTGGCGTGTTGCGATCACGACTCTAATGAATGAACGAGTCGCCCTTGGAGGAGGTAGCGGTGGTAAAGGTGGAGGGCCTATAAGAACTCTCATGAATATTTGGGAATCCAAAAAAGATGACCTTAGCAAGGTAGAACGAAAGATCTTCAGAGACCGTGTCGCCGAGCTATGGGGAAGAGCTGAAATTCTTCGCCTTACCAACCAAAGGGCGAAAGCGCTCGCAAAGAGCGGTGATGCCGGTCCGGGAGGTTCAATAGGGAAACTATTTAGTGCAGAACTGAATCTGGAGATATATGAACTCTGCATAAATTTAGAAGGTGCTGATGGGATGCTTCATCCCAACGGTTACCCGATGATTCGTAGCGACGAAGCTTATAACGCTGGATCTATCAGCGGTCAGTTCTTACGCTCTCGGGCTAATACCATTGAAGGTGGCACTAGTGAAATAATGCGAAATATCTTGGGCGAACGTGTTCTTGGACTGCCCGGCGATGTTCGTGTTGATAAAGAAGTCCCTTGGAGCGAAATCCCTAGATGACCTCTATGTGCTGAGGATAGTAACCAATCCTGTATCACCATTAACGCTAATTCGGGCACCATCAGGTATTCGCCTAGTGGCATCTGTAGCAGAGACAACGCATGGAATACCAAGTTCTCTACTGACAATAATCGCATGTGATAAAGGAGCCCCCACATCAACGACTACAGCTCCGGCAGGCACAAACAAAGGCGTCCACGAGGGGTCAGTCAAAGGAGCGACGAGAATATCACCGGGTTCAAGGGCACCCGGGTCGTTACTGTCTAATAAAACTCGAGCGATTCCTTCTGCTTGACCTGTGCATCCTGGCATTCCCTGCAATGATTCGCCTTCCCCGAGTACATCTTCAGCAACGGCGTCTCGCCTCCTCCATGTTTCTGGATGATCGGCCTCGCCATCAAAGAGAAACTGGGCTTCTCTTTCGAGTAGTTTGTAATACTCAACACGTCTTGAGCGAATTGTTTCCAACATTGAATCAGGATTCTCAAACAACCCTGGGTATTCACCATCAGTGACGAAACCGAAATCTTCAATTTCGTCAAAGGCCCCTACTTGAACCATCTGATCTCCTATGGCCCTCATCCTCATCCTCATCTCATGAATGAGACGAATATTATTGGTTTTGGTTCTTTCACGAGCAGGTAGCCATGCTGCAGAAGCCGCGATTCCTGCCGAAAGTTCACCGTGAACTTCGGGGTCTCCCTCAACCATTGCTAGTAGCTCAGCTGCCGCTTCTTGACGTTGTTGAGCTCGTTGCGCATTTTGCGCCTTCGGAGCGAGCTCATCCCCAGCTAGCCTCATCCTGTCAATTGCGCTAAGAGCTAACTCTGGGCGGGTTTCCCACGTAGGTGAACGTGTTTCCCATTCATTAGGTCCTCGTGACCCGTATTCGTAAACAAACGATTCAAAATCTACTAGGAACTGTTTCGTTTCATCAGAACCGCTTTGGTTTATTGCATCTAACAAACCATTTATTCCTTTATCAAATATTGAACTCAATTCTTCACTATTTCGAACCGTTCTTCCCATGTCCCACATCGCATGAGAAGGCTCCGCAGAGTCAACTTCTCCGAAACCGGCAATAATCGGCAAAAGAAGGTCTGGGCGACCAACCGCATTAGCAACGCCAGAGATAATACCGACAGGGACCGTCGCCATGTAGGTGGCGAAAATATGTTGGCTAAAGAATTGGCGATGCATCTGAAGAAGTTCCAAATACTGGTCGTAAAGTTCCTCATTAGTGAATTCTGAGAAGTCCGGCCTGTCACTGCGTATTTGGCGAGTCTCCCTCCTACCTTCAGTGAGTTCTTCTAGATCATCAAGTTTCGTATTGCCAAGAACCCATTGGAACGTCGCCCCTATCTTCTGGGTTTTCTCTAAATCTTCATCCCCTGCTTGTTCCTCATACGGTGGGACGCCGGGCATAGCTCCAAAGAATTGTTCGTCCATGTCTTCCCATGAAAGCCCCGGAGCTCTAACTCCAAAGAGGCGGATCAGAGAAGCGTTTAAATAGCAATAACCGCCGACAACGCCAAGTTGAGAGAATTGATCTGGGGGGAATTCATCATGAGTAAACGCACCCATTCGTTCCCAAGCGTCTCTCCAACCTAGTTCAGCCTGGAAAAGTCCGGTACTGCTCGTTAAAGGGGTTACTGGGTCAGGAAAGACTTCACCTACATTTGCCCGCGTGTAGAGAGTAAATCGTTCCGACAGGTCAGAATCCGTTACATAATATCGTTCAGCCATGGTTACCTCACTTTGTGCAAACCATACGAGAAATTAGGTGAAAGGGACAATTTCAATTTTAGATTTGTAAGAGATCTCGGGTTTGCGCGATTGCTTGTTCGTGATCTTCTACGTAAATAGCTTGGATCCCTACCGCCCTAGCCCCTTCGGCCATAGCGGGGAAATCATCTAGGAATATGGTTTCTTCTGGAGAGACATCTAATTTCTCAAGAGCTATCCTAAAAATTTCTGGGTTAGGTTTCCGATGCCCGACTTCCGAAGAAAAAATTGTGGTATGAAACAATTCGTTCGAAGGGATGACTGCATCCCAGGCCTTCTGCCATTCCTTTACGTTGTTGGAAACTATTCCTGTTTTGAGTCCTGCTTTTTTGAGTTCCGCTACAAAGTTATGCATCTCTGGCTTTGGCTGGAGATTATCTCCAAAAAAGTCATCTGAATCAGGGTGGAGTATCGTCCACGCATCCTTCTCAACAGGACCCAATGAAGAGAGGAAGTAATTTAGGGTGATTTCTCCTCGTTCAAGCTGGTGACCAGCGGAATCAGTGTCACCTTCTCCCATGAAAACAGGTATCAGTGCCTCCGCCAACTTTTCAATATCGCCATCGATTCCGATCGCTGCCTCAAGTAGAACCTGCCCGATACTTTCCGTCAAGACTCCCGCTACGTCAAAAATCACTGCTTTAAACACATATGGAGGATAGTGGTTTAGGTCTTCATTTTAAAACAACCAAAAAATCTATTTTTCATGGAGATGCTATTGTCAACAAATGAACTACTAGAGAACTGGGGTTTTCTTGTCATCTTGGTCTGAGAAAATGATGAAAGCATTGGATGATCGATCAACGATGCTTGAAACCGAACACGGTCTGGTTCAGGTCGCCAGAGAAGGAAATGGGTCCAAGGTGTTGAGCATTCATGGATCTCCGGGAGGATTTGATCAGGGTCTGGCATGGGCCCAGCATTTGCGAAATGGGGGTTGTGAACTTATCGCTCCGTCACGGCCCGGGTACCTCCGAACCCCACTTGAATCTGGACGGACACCATCTGAGCAGGCTGATTTATATGCAGCGATGCTTGATACTCTCCTCATTGACAAGGTGACTGTTCTCGGAATTTCATCTGGGGGGCCATCGGCTGTGCACTTCGCCGCACGGCACCCACACAGAACTAACGCTTTGCTGCTTGATGCCGCCGTGCTGTTACCAATTGCCCCTACAGGTAATAAAATCGAACGCACTATCATGTTTTCCAAAATTGGAATTAGGGCTTATCTTCAAGTGGGTGCAAGATGGCCGAAGCTAGCTGCTGCTGATTTTGTGAGTAAGTTGTCAACAGGTCTCCATAAGGAAAGTAGGCGGGAAGCTGTGAGATGGGTGACCTCTGATTCAGAACGGCTTAACAACATCGGTGAGCTTCTCGCTTCGCTCGCACCGAGAGAATTCCGAGAATCTGGCCACATGAACGATGAAATGAATGAAATAGATCTTGAACCGCTTCCATTTGAGGAGATAACAATGTCTACGCTCATAACGCAAGGCACCCATGATGCGTTTCCCTTGATGGAACATGCGACAAGTGCTGCCGAGAAAATAGCTGAATCAGAGTTGATTCTGGTTGAAGAAGGTCATCATGGTTTGCCCTTCTGCCCTAAAGCTGGTCCGAGCATTGAACGCCAACTCGAATTAGCGCTCTCCTAAATTCTCACCGTAACTGTCATGGAGGAGATTGACAGTCGGTAACGCATTGTCATGATCTCGGGTACGATTAAGGCATGACTGAAAATGCAGAAGAGCTAGAGAATATGGTCCAGTTCAACATTGTTGATCAGGTCGCATGGGTAACTATCAATAATCCCAGCAAGGGAAACGCTATGTCTCCGGGGATGCGCGACCGGATGACCGCGTTATTTGAGTCTCTCAACGGTCAGTTTGAAGCTCGCGCAGTGATATTGACTGCTAGTGGAGAGAAGTTGTTCTGCCCGGGGGCTGACATTTCAGTCGGCCGAGATTACGCTCCTCGACCTGAGGATGCTCCAGCGTTAGCTGTAGGTGAACCACGAAGGATGATGCTGCGAGGCCAACACCCCTTGATGTCTTCAATCCTTGACTGTGAATTGCCAGTGATCGCAGCCGTGAACGGAACTGCTGCTGGCATGGGAGCCCACCTTGCCCTCATGTGTGACCTAGTGATCATGGCTGATCATGCAAAATTTATTGAAGTTTTTGCCCGCCGTGGTCTTGTACCTGATGCTTTAGGAACGTGGATCCTCCCCCGACTCGTAGGTCCTATGAAAGCGAAGGAATTGATGTTCTTCGCTGATGATATTCCTTCTGAACGTGCTTTGGAACTTGGATTGTGTAACACGGTTGTTCCAGGAGAAGATCTGATTTCAACTGCCATGGAATGGGCGGTTCGTTTAGCTACTGGACCGTCAAAAGCCCACATGTTTACAAAATGGCTTATAAATAGAGCTTTAGATGTTGACCGCCACACAATCGCTGAAGAAGAAAGTTGGGCTGTTGAACTCAATAATGGGAGTCGCGACGCTCAGGAAGGTGTCAATAGTTTCCGTGAACGGCGAGATCCTGAATGGAAGGGTTTCTAATTTAGCTTTGTGACTGATTTCTTGGATCATCTTTGGGGATAGTCGCCTCGGGAGAACGCGCCCACATGATTGCACTATCGAAAGTTAATTTGTAATCAGGAGTGAATTCAATAACCACTCTTTCAGGCGAATCTAGGAAATTCTGAAAAACTTGGGCTGCTTCAGGTTCAGGTCGTAAGTGCCGAGAGAATTCAGGGTAAAACCAATCTTTAATGTCCCGACTGTTGTGCACGACGCACTCCCCCTTATAGGTGACGGTTTTCCCAGTCCCTAAAGATGTTCCAGTGCTATTGACACAAACCGAGGCGCGAGGGAAACGGCGTAAGGCTGGTACTCTTGCCCTGCGTTCAGCGCAAGTCAACCATAACTTCCCGTCTTTGGGTAGGAAAGACATAATGACACCGAACGCTTCACCTTTTTTGTTTGTCCACATGAAGGTGCATTCTCGTTGGACACGAAGTAATTCTGCTTCCGTGTCCTCATCAAGGCCGCATTGGGTTAGGTCTTCATAACTATCAGGTTGCTCACTCATAATTTATTTCCTTTCAACCGCCGGCATTTGCATAGGCGTGATCAATTATTTCATTGGTTATGTCTGTCCATAGGGTCTCTGGAAGGTTGTGTCCCATTTCTTCAAAAACAACGATTTTGCTGTTTGGGACAGTGGCTGCAGTGGCTTCCCCACCGCTCACCTGTACTAACGGATCCAAGCGACCATGGATTACCAGAGTAGGGGTTCCAACTGAACGAAGAGATTCGGTGCGATCTCCGGAGGCGAAAATGGCCGCTATTTGAAAACTTTGAGCATTCGGGTTCCAACTCCTGTCAAAATCCTTAGCCGCATGCAGGGCGTGTTCTTCTTCATCAAAGGCTGGTCCGGAAATCAATCGATAGATTTCTACAGAACTGGCTATCGCTTCTTCTTTTGAGGTCGGAACAGACATAGGCATCCTCATCATTAACTCAGGTGTAGCCGCTCCGACATCTGGATTACCCGTGGTCGACATGATCGACGTAAGTGAAAGAATGCGGTCAGGATGCTCAATGGTCATAGTTTGGGCAATCATTCCCCCCATTGAAACCCCAACAAGGTGTGCTTTGGAAACATCAGCGGCATCAAGGACAGCGACCGCGTCATTTGACATGTCAGTTAGCAAATAAGGTACATCAAAAGTTGAAGGGTCTTCTCCGTTTAAACCTAGAAGAGCTTCCATCGCTGGGGGTTCGCCAGGCGTTTTCGAGGACAGCCCAACATCGCGGTTGTCAAAGCGAATTACATGGAATCCGGCGTCAACGAGTAGTTGGCAGAAATCTTCTCTAAACGCCGTCATCTGAGCCCCTAAACCCATGATTAGTAGGATTGTTGGGTCATCTGATGAACCCATTGTTTCATAGTGCAGTTTGGTGTCACCGTTGCTTGCTGTAGGCATGCCATTCCTCCGTTGCGTTTATGAGACAATAGCCGGTTCGAAACGTTCCTGCGATTCGGGTTATTCCAAACCGGAATGCTCTTCAACAATTTCGGCGAGGAGTTCGATTGTTTCTATGTCAGTTGATCGAATGATTTGACCCGTTGACCCTTCATGAATTGTGTGAGGGTACCGTTCTCGAATTCGTTCAACCGGTCCAAAGAGCCCCCCCATGTCAATGTATTCATCTGGTACAGCCTCTACGGCTCCTTGTTTATCCCCTGCTAGCCAACGTTGTTGAATAACTTTAGCTTGGTCAGGGAAACCTCTACGCGCCATTGAATCACGGTGGAAATTGTTCTCTTCGCTTCCCATGCCGCCAACATACATTGCAGTCATTGGTTTTCGTCTATCAATAGCTTCCTGTACGTTCTCTGTTATTTCCACAGTGAGATTAGTAAATATTTGAAATTCGGATCTTGGTACCGCTTCTGATGACCGTTTGGAAAATCCTTTCTCAAGGTTTGGTCCGTGCATCTCCCATCCATGTTGTCCATACCCCATGGGGAGCCACCCATCTGCTACTTCAGCTGCTAATGCAGTGTTCAGTGGGGCTCCTGATGCTAGCCAGATCTGAATTCCTTCAGTTGGGTGCAGAATGGATTTAAGTGGCTTACCTTCACCTATCGAACCGGTTCCGGTAAAGGGAACCTGTAGTTGTTTCCCTGCGTATTCGAGGGGCTGTTCCCGTTCAAAAACCTTTCGCATTATCGCCACGTAGTCCCTGAGCCAGTGGTGGGGACTTCCCCAAGGTTGCCCATACCATCCTTCAACAATTTGCGGTCCGGAGACTCCAAGTCCAATGATGGTTCGGCCGCCTCCTGCGAGCGCGTCTATGGTCATTGCTGTCATAGCTGTTGAGGCAGGAGTTCGTGCCGCTACTTGAATAACGGCTGTTCCGAGCTTTATCCGATCTGTGAAAGCGGCCAGATACGCCAATGGTGATAGGGCGTCAGAACCATAGGCTTCCGCAGTCCAAACCGAATGGTAACCGCATTCTTCTGCTGCTTGGATGGCGGCTACTGGCAGGTCAAGTTGGGGCTTGTTATAAACCTCTAAACCAAGTGCTAATTTCATGGTTCCCCCTTAGCAGGAAATCTTAGCGTGGGTTACGTGCTTGGTCCGAGTAACACGCCTGTCAACATATCTGTAAGCGTTTTTACATATTCTTCATGGTTGTTGGGGAGTTCGCGCCCATCAGAAACCTGTTGAGCTCGGGTGGCTGTCATCGCGGTCATGAGCATCATCATGCCAAGTACACGTTGGCCGTCAGTTTCTTTTTGAATAAGTTGGAGAATGTACTTGAGATGTTCGTAGACATTCTCATCATCCATGTAAGCAATAAATTCCCAATCTTCCATCCATCCCCGGAGTTGATCAATAATCCTTAAGTAGGAGCACCCATTATCAGAATGAAGGCAACTCGCGTAAACCTCAACAAGGAGCTGTACCAGTTCGCTAGTCGTAGGTTTATCAGACAGTTTAGCGAGCAACTCTGATCGCATCTCGTCAAGATCTCTGCCGCGTCGTTCTAGAAGCGCAGCAAGTAATTCGTTTCGCGTCCCGAAGTGGTAATTAAGCGCTGACTCATTTTTCTGCCCCGCTGCTTCTGTGATTTGCCTGTTCGTTACTGCGAAAACGCCATCATCAGCAAACATTTTCTCTGCGTGATCAAGAAGTCGCGTTTTGGTATCAGTGCTGTCTCGTGGCATTATCTTGTACTGCGCTTTAACTCTATGCGCTTAAAGGCAGAATCGCCGATTCAGGTATGATCGTTACTTCATTTACCTCATCTGGAAGTTCGTGATTAAATGCTGGGTATTTGGGTTGGGCAGCTTCACGCATCCGAGTGGTTGAATGAATCGGGTCCTTGTCAAATTCCGGTATAACCTGATCACCGAAGATTTCCAGCATCTCTACGATTTCTTCATGCTGCATTCCTTCAATGGGAAGCCCGAACACTACCTGGTCGCAGCCAACAGTCTGGTAGGCCTCTAATTGTTCAGCGACTTCTTCTGGATTGCCACATAGCATGTACCCGCCTTCAATTATCTGGTCAAGCATCTCATCGGTCCATTCGATAAGTCCGCTCGCTGGTGCATTTGGCCATGTGATTCCATCCGGTGATTTCGGCATGGTGTCATGGTAAAGATTCACCATTGTGACGAGGTATCCTCTGCCACGTGTCTTTGCAATTTCACGAGCACGATCTCTATCTTCGAGGCAAATAACCCCGTTGGTCATCATGACATTATTATTTTGGAACTGGCCGATTATTTCCGTAGGATTTTCCGCGCCTTCTTTGTACGCAGCTATTCTTCCTTTGAGATTGAAAACCGGTTCGAAATTGAAAGCTATCGCTCCGATTCCCAATGCTCCTGCTTTCTGGAATGTCTCAGGGTTTCCACATGCCAGCCATATTGGGGGATGTCCCTTACCGTATGGTTTTGGAAGAATATTGTGCGGGCCTGGGACCGACCACCCGTCACCTTCAAACGAATAGTCTTTCTGTTCCCACATTCGGGGAATTTCGCGGATCACTTCATCCCACATGGCCTTTGTTTCTGATGGCAATGTCCCACTGAAAGTTTTAAGTTCATGACTTCCAGCGCCACGCCCCGTCCCAAATTCAAAGCGGTTGTTTGTCACGTGATCGAGCATTGCGGCACGTTCGGCGATCCGCACAGGGTGTTCCTTGGTAGTAGGAAGGCTGGTAATTGCAGATCCGATATGAATATTTTCTGTTTGTGCAGCTACCCACCCCATTAAAGGAGCTGGGGCTGACATGTGACTGTATTCAACGAGTGCGTGGTGTTCGCCATACCAGATATATTTCCAGTTGTTCTTATCTGCTATGACTGCGTATTCTGATTCACGCATCAGTTCTGTGTGTTCTGATTCCGTATCATGTGCTGCCGGTCCGGGGATGTACCCATTGCTGAAGATTCCGAATTCCATGATTCCTCCGTGGTTGTAAAGTTTAGACGTATTTAATGTATGCCATTAATCATGATGTGTCAACCCGTAATCTAAAAATCTGTTAGGGAGTGGATCGCGGTGGAAAAATGGTGAATGATAAACCCAACTGTTAAGAGGAGTTTAAATGAAAATTGGCGTTGTTTACCCGCAAACTGAACTCAATGGAGACCCGAACGCTGTTAAGGCAATTGGTTTAGCCACAGAAGAACTAGGCTACGACCATCTTCTTGCATATGACCATGTTGTGGGAGCAATCCATGCAAATCGAACCCCTGAGCTATGGGGACCATACACCAATGAGGATCCCTTCCATTGCCCTTTCACCATGTTCAGTTACCTTGCCGCAATCACTGAGAGAATCGAGTTCGTTACTGGAGTGATCATCTTGCCGCAACGTCAGACAGCGCTTGTGGCAAAACAAGCAACTGACATCGACCTTCTTTCAGGCGAACGGTTCCGCTTGGGAGTGGGTACCGGATGGAATTACGTTGAGTACGACGCCCTTGGGCAAGATTTCTCCGAGCGGGGCCCACGACTTTCTGAACAAATTGAACTACTCCGAAAATACTGGTCTGAACCCCTATTCAGCTTTGAAGGAAAATATGATCGAATTGATCGAGGAAACATTAACATCCGACCCAATAGGCAAATTCCTATCTGGCTAGGTGGTTTCTCCGAGGTGGCGTTCCGACGGGCGGGAGAACTCGGAGATGGATTCATCTACGCTGGAGACCACGATCATTGCTTAGAAGGCAAGGCACGCGTTGAACACCACCTTGGTGAGAACCATCGCGAATCCATAGACTTTGGGCATGAACTCATCACTCTACGAGACCGCACCCCCCGCGATGCTTCTGAGACCATGAAACGCTGGAGAGATTCAGGCGGAACCCACGCATCAATCGTCACCATGAACTGCGGCTTGAACAGCCTAGAAGAACATCTGGACTTCATACGAGAAACCAGAAATTTACTTGATTAGTGACCCTTTTCAAATAAGCGTTTCGTTAAATCGTTCAACAATATTGGATAAATAGTCGGTAGCTTCTTCTATGCCCATAGGGACCGGTAGGTAAGCCCGGAAATCAGTGACTCCGGTTTCAACAAGTTCAGGAATGCCCTCCATTGTCGCATCAAGGTCAATGCCTTCCTCGTCACGGATGATAGGCATAATGCCCATGACCTTTATTTCTTCAGGGTCGCGACCAAACTTGGAGACCATCTCTCTCATTGACCGTATCCCTCCCTTGATGTCGTTTGCGTCGGTTCCCCATGGAATCCACCCTGAGCCAAAAGTAGCCAGTCTTTTCATCGACCGGTTGTTTACCGTTCCACTGACCCAAATCGGCACTCCACCTTCCTGGAAAGGTTTCGGCATCGCATGAACAGATGCGAATGAAAGTTCGGGGCTTTCATAATTAACTGACTCATCCTGCCAAAGCGCCTGACATACCTCAAGGGTGTGGTCAAGAATCCGTCCTCTATCAACGAAACTTAACCCGCAGGCATCATATTCTTCCTTTTGCCAACCGACCCCAACTCCAAGATCAACACGCCCACAAGAAAGAACGTCAAGAGTCGCCAGTGTTTTCGCTAACACAGCTGGTCGCCGCAATGCGGCCAAGAGAATGTTTGTACCCAGTCGTATGCTCTCCGTTAATCCTGATATGACAGATAGAAAGGTCACGGGTTCAAGCCAATGCCCATCAGGGCCAGTGGGTTGCTTCCCCCCTGCCACTCCTCCAACCGTTGGATCTCCATATGCTCCGAGTTGCTCTCCGAACACTACATGGTCTGAGACAACGACCTTTCCGACCCCTGCTCTATCAGCGGCGATTGCCTGATCAACAACCGATTGCCAAGAATCGGGTGCCTCTGGAGAAAAAGTTCTGAGTTGAAGGGAAAGGTACGGTTCTTTTGTCATTATGTGTCTACTTACATGTTTGACACTACCGGATCAAGAATTGAACACAAGTCAGATTTGGTCGCATGAACTCTTGTTTTTTTAACGAACTGTTCATTCTGCGGCTACAAATAGAGAGTGCGGATTATTTACATAGATATAGACACGCTCCGTTCAGACCATCTAGGATGCGCCGGCTACCACCGTAATACCACGCCAAATATTGATGCGATCGCAAACGATGGTGTCTACTTTAGTAACGTATACGCATCCGACGTTCCCTGCCTTCCTAGCCGCACTGCTCTGATCACCGGAATGTTCGGCATCCGTAATGGGGTGATCAACCATGGAGGACTAGCTGCAGACCTTCGCCCAGAAGGACGAGACAGGAACTTCTTTGGAAGGTTCAATCTCCGATCATGGGCATCCGCTTTCTATTTAGCGGGATGGCACACAACTTCTATTTCTTCTTTTCCATTTCGCCATGGAGCAACCTGGTGGAATAGCGGATTCATGGAATCTATGAATTTAATGCGAGGATTTGGAGGCGAAAGAGCCGATGAGGTACTTCCGGGCGCTTTGGACTGGTTAGATCGTAGAGGGAAAGCAGATGACTGGTTTCTCCATGTTCATTTATGGGACCCTCATACCCCATACACGACTCCTGAAGCTTACGGTAACCCCTTTGAATCTGACCCAGTGCCCGCATGGCATACTGAGGATGTGCGGGCCAATAATTGGAATTTAGCCGGTCCGCATTCCGCTCAAGAACCTTGGGGGTTTCGCCCCGATGAATGGGGAGAACCGCCACCTCGCCAACCATGGAATGCTTCATCCATGGAAGCTGTAAAAGAGATTTTTGACGGGTATGACGTCGGGGTACGGTACGCGGATGATGCAGTCGGAACGTTAATCAACAAACTCTCTGATCTAGGTGTGCTTGATGAAACCGCTATCTTTATCAGTTCTGACCATGGTGAAGCATTTGGCGAGTTGGGAGTTTACGCTGATCACCAAGCAGCTGATGAGGTGACATGCCATATCCCTGCTGTTCTTCGATGGCCTGGAATTGAGAGCCAAGTATTTAACGGCTTGCAGTACCACCTTGATATTGCCGCAACCGTTGTTGACCTAGCTGGTTTAAGAATCCCGAGTCATTGGGATGGTGTGTCCGTCGCTGAAAGCCTTTCTACAGGATCTGACAGTGGACGAAACCATCTGGTCCTATCGCAGGGAGCTTGGTCGTGTCAGAGGTCCGTACGCTGGGAAGATTACATGTATCTTCAGACATGGCACGATGGTTTCCATGGTCACTGGAATGACGAGATGATGTTTGATGTCATCAAAGACCCTCATGAACAAGCCGACCTTTTCAACACTTTCCCAGAAGTCGCTGCAGTCGGCAGAGACCTTCTTGAAACGTGGACCGAAGAACAACTCAAGAGGAGTTACAGCCCCGTTGACCCTATGCAAATTGTCCTTGAAGAAGGTGGACCTTTCCATACCCGCGGCCACCTTCCCCAATACCTGCAAAGGCTTGAAGAAACGGGAAGGTCCAATTGGGCTGAGGTTCTAAGACAACGCCACCCGAAAGAAGCCGGGTAAAGAACTAGCCGAGGTTCATGGTTCGCGCCTTTGGTTCCGCTGCACCATCCAACCGTACGGATGCTATTTCAAGGCCACTGAGGAGCATGTTTCGGGTCTCTACTGGGTCAATTACATCATCCACGCTGAGAGAAGCTGCTGAACGAAACCCGGAACTAAGTTCGGCTTCTCTAAGAGCTATCTTCGTTTCTTCATCTGCCCCTGTTGCGGCATCCGCCCCGTGAGCTGGCATCGCTCCGAAACTAACTCCGGGGTATGCCAGATTCAGTGTTTGCCCATCAAATGGGTTCATGCCCATGGCGGTGCTTCCAAATCCGTAGGCTTTTCGCAGAGTTAACTGGAGCTTAGGGACAGTAGCGTGATGTTGCGCCATGTACATTCTTCCGGCGTGGCGGAGAATTCCTGCCTGCTCAGAAGCGGAACCTGCCAAAACGCCCGGATTATCTGTGAGGAAAATCAGTGGAATGTGGAATGAATCAGCGACCTGAATAAAATGCGCTGCCTTATCAGCTGCATCGACATTGATCGATCCAGCTAGATGCTTGGGCTGGTTTGCGACGATTGCTACAGTTCGACCTCCAAGCCGTGCGAATCCAGTGATGATTGAAGGACCGAAAACGGGTTGAACCTCAAAGAAGCTTTTTTGGTCTACGACCACTTGAATGACTTCTTTCATGTCATATGAATGTCGGGGATTATTTGGGATGATTTCAAGAAGTTCTTCCACTGTTCGTTGAGTTTCGGATGGTTCATTCCTTGGCGGGCGTTCCCAAGCGGATGAGGGGAGATAGGAAAGCCATTTCTTGATTTGGTCTAGTGCATCTGCGTCATCAACGGCGCGGTTGTGGATCACACCGCTCCCAAGAGCGATGTTTGGGCCACCTAGTTCTTCTTTCGTGATTTCTTCACCAAGGGATGCTTTCACAAGAGGAGGTCCGGCAGTAAATATAGATGCTTTCTCAGTCATTACCGAAAAATCGGCGAGAGGGGCGCTTAACGCTCCATGGCCAGCGGAGGGGCCAAGAACTGCGACAGCGAATGGAATGCGACCTGAAGCATCTGCTTGAGCTTGGAGGTCCCCGGGTGTCCTTGTGGATGGAGGGTCGTCAGGGAGTGGGGGTCGGTGCCCTGCACCTTCGAGGAGCATTACGAGAGGTATTCGTTCCTGCAGGGCGAGTTCAGCGACTCTATACCTTTTAGCGGATTCTGACTTGCCTATTGACCCTCCCTTAACTGTGAAATCTTCTGAACCGATAGCTACAGGACGACCGTTGATAATCCCGATGCCTGCGACGAAAGCGTCAACGTCACCGCCTACAAGATTCCCTATTTCAGTGAATGATCCACCCTCTGTGAGTATTTCAATACGTGCACGGGCATCAGTTTTTCCCTGTTCTCTGTGCCGAGCTAGTTTTTCAGACCCACCCATCTGTGCCGCAGATATTTTTCGCTGCTTAAGGTTTTCAATGATTTCTCTCCATTTGCTTTTTTCAGCCATGGAGGTCACTGGTCTTTAAGTTTGTACTTAACTGGAAGAGATTTGAGTCCCACAACAAAATTGGATGAAATATAGGTTCTGTCACCGTCAGGTTCCATCCATTCAACGCGCCGAACCATTTCCTCTACGAGCGCTGTCATGCTTGCTTTTGCCAGATGTATTCCCAGGCAATAATGTTCACCCCACCCAAAACCGAGGTGCCTGTTTGGGTTGCGTTCAATATTGAACGCAAAGGGGTCTTCAAAAACATCTTCATCTCGATTCGCTGAACAGTAGAAAAGCGCCAACTCTTCACCAGCTTTGATTTTTTGCCCCCTCAGTTCGTAATCCTTTAAGGCTTGTCGTTTCATGTAATTAACTGGGGTTGTCCAGCGAACGATTTCATCTACCGCGCTTTTCACTAGCGACGGTTCTTGGTGCAGTTTCGCGAATTGTTGAGGGTGGTCCAAGAAAGCTGAGATCGCACCCGAAAGTGCGTTACGGGTGGTGTCGTGTCCGGCTGTGAACACTATGAGGTAGTACCCGAGTGTTTCTAAGTCCCCAAGTGGGCAGCCTTCGCTTAGTTCTGCGTTAGCAAGCATGGATGCGAGATCGTCTCTTGGACATGAACGTCTGTCCTTGATGACATCGTCAAAGAGCATGTAGAACTCCATACCCAATTCTTTACGGGCTTTGAGCCGGTCTTCTCCTTGGCGTTGAAGATCTGGGTCTTCGCCTCCGAAAAGCTCCTGTGTTATGACGAGGAGTCTTTCTTCTTGACTGGCATCAATTCCCAAAATGTTTGCAAGTACTCGTAGTGGATGTTTCTGAGCGATGGCTTCTATGAAGTCAACGTGTCCTTCTTTAGGAAGTTCATCGAAAACAGATTTAGCGCTTTCACGTACGATCGTTTCGAGATTAGTTACTCCTCTAGGCGTAAAATATCCGCTTGCTACTTTTCTATATGTCCGATGTTCGGGAGGATCCATGGTGATAATGGTCCGCATCTGAGCCAAGGGGCTACCGGAGCCGCCTTCAAGGAGTGAATCTATCTGGTCCTCATTGAGAACTATGATTCCCCCAGCTTCGTTGGAGAAAATTTCTGGCTGGCTGGACACTTCCATAATGTCTTCGTGTTTCGTTATGGCCCAAAATGGGGTATGTCCGGGTTGGGCGTACCAGTAAACGGGAGACTCTTTGCGGAGTTTCGTCCATAACTCATGAGGTACACCATTAGCCCCGTACGATGATGCATCAATCAAATCTGTTATAACAGTTGCCACATTATTTAATGTATGCCATTAATCCTGATGTGTCAACTCGTAAAATAAAAATCTGTTAGGGAATAACTAACCGCGTTTATGACGTCTCGTCTTCTTTGTGGTACTAAGACATCATGGATTCAAACGCTTTGCTGCTCACCGATCGGGTTGCTGTCGTCACTGGAGCAGCTCAAGGCATAGGCAAGGCTACTGCTTTGGCGTTCGCTGACCTTGGCTCCCATGTCGCTATCTGTGACACGCTTGAAGACGGGCTTCAAGAGACTGTGCGTGAAATTCGCGATCGCGGCGTGAAAGTGATCTCTTCAGTTATCGATGTGCGTGAAAGTTCCCTAGTTGCAGAATTTTTTGAAAAGGTGCGTGTTGAATTGGGATTGGTTGATGTTCTAGTCAATAACGCTGGTGGAGGATTTTGGGCGCCTTTCTCCGAAGTGTCAGAGAAAGGGGAATCTGTTCTTATCCGTGAAAATTTCGGATCTGTGACTAATTGTGTTCGTGCCGTACTGCCCATGATCAATGACGGCGCATCCATCGTGAACGTGACATCAGTGGAGGCTTATCATTCAGCTCCGGGTTTTGCCGTATACGCCGCTATGAAAGCAGCAGTGCAACAATTCACCCAATCACTTGCTGTCGAATTGGGAAACCGCAATATACGAGTGAATTGTGTAGCTCCTGACATGATTCCCACCCCTGGAGATGCCGAACTTGCTGAGGACTCCGGAGCGCTCATCCAAGGATTACAACCCACTCCGCTTGGAAGGAAAGGAACCCCGGAAGAATGCGCTGCTGTGATTTGTTTCCTCGCTTCTGATTTAGCGAGTTTCGTGACTGGTTCCACTATCCCTGTTGATGGAGGGACCGTCGCCGCCGGTTCATGGAAGGTACGCGAAGACGGCTCCTGGGGAATGTAAGCATTTAAGGGCTTATGTTTTTAAGGGGCAGAGCGGGTTTCATCGCCTTCAAGCGTGCATTCCACGACCGTGTGATGATTCGTAGCTGACCGGGCGATAACAAGCCGGTATGTTCCAGGAGAAACGTACCATCCTGGTTCTGTGTGGCGTTTCCCTCGTTCTCTGGGAACTGGCGAGTTATCTGCAAGGGTCGTGTAGAACTGGTCACCGGGATCGTAATAAGCGAATGAGCGGTAGTCGAGTTCAATTTTCGCTGTTCTGGTTTCTCCTGCACCAACTTCAATTTTTGCGTATCCTTTGAGTTCTCTTACCGGCCGGTGTAGCACGCTGGGTGGGGGTTCTATGTAAAGTTGTACGACTTCTGTGCCTGTACGGTTGCTGGTATTTTCTATGTCTATTTCCACCGTCACAGGTGTTGTGACGTCTGTCGTTTCCGCACCGGAGACGTGTGGGGTCCCCCATTCAAAATTTGCGTAGGAAAGTCCATGACCGAAAGGTACGGCTGGTTCTATGTGCCGGGCGTGAAACCACCGGTAACCGATGTAGAGTCCTTCGCCGTATTGGACAACACTATTCTCACCCGGGTAATTAAGGTAGGCGGGGCTGTGTTCATATCGTGCCGGTGTCGTTGTTGGCATGCGACCGCCAGGGTCTTTGTCACCAACGAGAACATCAACTAGTGCTTCTCCTAATTCTTGACCTGCGAAGCCAATGCTAAGAGCAGCATTTGGTGCATCTAACCAACTCATGTCGTGTGGCCCACCGGTATTGACAACAACAATCGTTTTGGAGTTGACGTTACTGATTCGTTCTATCAGTTCTACTTGGTCCCCTGGGAGTGTGAATGCATCTCGGTCGCGACCCTCGGTTTCCCAGTCATCGTTCGTACCGACAACGACAAGAGCTACGTCGGCTTGCTTAGCGATTTCTTCTGCTTCTGCGATTAGGTCTCTTTCCATGACCGGTTTCAAACCTATTCTGCAACCCAGCATTAGAATACCGCCTTCACTGGAGAATTGGATCTCAATGGGCACCTCTGTGCCGGCTTTTAAATTGATTTCTCCTATGATTTCTGCTGAGCCCATTCCGAAGAAGTCATCTCCTTTGCCGAAATCTCCTTCGGTTGCGTCAATGACGGCTTCACCATCTATCAGGACCCGGGTTTTTCCGCTTTGCACGACTCGTATTTCATGCGTGCCTGAGATTTCAGGATGCAGGGTTCCTTTTCCTATGAACGAGTAGGTAATGGGATCGACACCATTGACTGGAGCTCCGAAGAATTTGAAGTCAGTTGTTGAATATTTTTTGGTTGTGGCCACGGTTCCGGTTTGGTCATGAGAGTTGAAAAATTCGACTTGGATACCATCTTTAAGTACCGGTTTTTCTATCGCTGGGGTTGTCCGGTCAATATCACAGCCCTGGGCGTAGCTGATTTCTAAATCCAGTCGTTCTTGTAAAGCTGCGAGGGGGCTGATATTTCTGTATGGTCGAACCCCTGCGGACCCTCCTCCCATGATTTTCGCCGATCGGGAGTTTGGACCGATAACTGCGAGAGATTCGATGGTGTCCGGTGTTAATGGTAACACTCCATCGTTTTTAATCAGTACTGTTCCTTCTGCCGCCGCAGACCGTATGAGAGCCCGGTGTTCTGGGCTGTCTATCTCTTTTTCTTCTCCTCCACCTACGCCTTCAAACGCCTTAGTTCTTTGCATAAGTTTCAGCATGTCTATAACGATCCGGTCGAGATCCTTCTCTTCGCATTCACCGTTTTCGATAGCTTGCTGTATACGTTCGGATCCATACCATTGTCCTTGCCCTGGCATTTCTAAGCTCAGACCGGCTTGGATTGATGCTCCGGTTGAGCGGACAGCGAACCAATCTGAAACGACGAAGCCATCGAAACCCCACTGTTCTCTAAGAACGGTTTTGAGTAGCCATGTGTTTTCCGAGGCGAATGTTCCATTGACTCGATTGTATGAACTCATGATCCCCCACGCCCCACCATCTTTGACTGCATGCTCAAATGGAAGTAAATACACTTCGCGTAGTGTCCGTTCATCGACTTGGCTATCAATTGAATTTCTTTCGTATTCTGAGTCATTTGCTACGAAATGTTTCGCTGTGACAGCGACGTTTTTGGATTGCACTCCTTGAATGTATGAAGAAGCAAGTGTTCCGGTCAGATAAGGGTCTTCGGAGTAGCTTTCGAAGTTACGTCCGCCAAGCGGATTTCTATGAAGATTGATTGTTGGAGCTAAAAGGACGTTCGCTCCTTTTGCGATGCTTTCCTCACCTAGAAGCGCCCCTAACTCTTTGAGTAGTTCCGGATTCCATGTTGCCCCCAACACTGATCCTGCCGGAATGCATGCTGTTGGGGTGCCAGTTCCCATAAGCCCGCCTCCTCTGGCTCCATTTGGGCCATCGGTAACGGTCATGGATGGAATTTCTGCATTTTCTACTGACCGTGTGGTCCAAATCCCATGCCCGGTGACTATGTTGGCTTTATCTTCAACTGAAAGTTGTGCAAGGGTTTCAGCGATTCGTTGCTCATCGACGGTCACCGCAATTCCCTCCTTGGTTATTCTGGGAAACGTAATGTAGCGGTTCCCTTAACATGGGAGCCAAGTTTGTTCTCACCTGAGAAACGAACGGAGGTAGTGCCGTCCTCGTTGGTTTCTTCTACCTGTCCCGACATGGTCATTGTGTCATACGGGTAATTCGGGGCTCCTAATTGTATTTTTATATTTTCAAACACCACGTCGTTGCCCGCCCAGTCTCCTAGCCATCTCGCAGAGATGCCGGCTGTGCTGAGAATATTCATGAAAATATCGGAGGAACCTTTTTGTTGGGCTGCGTCGCGGTCGTGATGCACATCTTGAAAATCACGGGTTGCGAGCGCTGTTGAAACAATCAACCGGGGAGTTAACGTAATCGGGCAAATTGGTAGGCCATCTTCGATATTTATGTCTTTGGTCCTTAGCGTTGTTTCGTTTCGTTGTGGTTGAGCTGGTTGGAATTGGTGCAGAACTATGCCTTCGTCAGAATTCGTGTCAGGGAAACATACTTCTAGAGGCATCCCGATCTGAATTTGTTCAGGTTTAACATTTACAATATTTGAAATGATTCGAACTCCTTCTTCAAGTTCTACTACGCCAACGATTAGTGGGTAGTCAAAAGAAGGCACCTGAGGGTAATGAACAACCGTGTGACTGTACAGGGTTCCTTTTCCTGACGCCACTACCCAGTCGTAGTCCATTGCATGTGTTCCAGGGTTTGCGTTCGCTGGGGGGAACACAAGGGTCCCATCATCTGTGAATCGCTGTATCCGCAATTCATTTTTCTTAAGCCCTTCCCAAAACCACTCTTGGTCCTGATTCCATTGGGGTCGTGGTCTGGTAGGGCGTTCAGGAGTGGGCAGGTATTCGTTCGGGTCAAGACCCGCGGCTTCAAGTGCCTGCGCTTTGGGATCTTCTTTTTTTATAGTTCTTCCGGTACCAGGTCGGAACTTAAGTATTCTGAAAAACATTGAGCCGACAGGTTCACCTTTTTGGTCCACGTATTCGGTTTCGGTGGTGACGAAATGGCCTATTCCTAAACCAGTCGCTTTCTCTTCCGAAACGTCTACCAGTTTTGTGGTCCCACTGATCACATCGCCAAGTTCCAGGTACCTGTGGAACACATACTCAACGTTTGTGGCTACGACACTGATAAAGCCGGCGTTATCAAGCTTGGCGTAAGTGGATGAGCTGGGGTCATTTCCTCGCGCTGGTTGTTGCCCCATGATTAAACCCGGCATTGCCCAGACTTGCAGCATTGCGGGAGGGGCTACGATCCTTCCATAAGGTCCTTTACCAGCAGCGTTTTCATCAGTGAAGTACGGGTTGGATTCTGAAACAGCATCGCACCAGTTCCTGATCGTTGATTGATTGACTGGGTCACGAGCGGTGAGGGTATCTCCGGTGTTACCGACCTGGGAACGGAGTTCGGTAAGAAACGCCTCTTTGTCAGCTTCAGTCGCCATTTCCATGCCTTTCTTTCTCTCGCTTCAGCATAAGGTCTGGAGGTCTTTGCTACCAATTAACGTCCGATGAATAGTCAAAGAAAGAACCCTACACTGAAGGAGTTTCCTTAAAAAATTAGAGAACTTGGGAATATATAAGGGCATACCTTTGTTGAATAGTGTGTAATAACAAATTGCTCTAGGAACGCTGCATCTCTCATCCGGAAGAGGGACGGCGTTTCTGGAACACCAACATGGAATGCTTTCGAGGTTCCTTTAACTTTGCTTAACAGGAGGTTGAGTTATGACTACCACTACATTGTCGCTCTTTAATAAATTGCGGCCTGTAACCGTGGGTTTTGATTCAGTATTTGATCATTTTGAATCAATGTTCAGTGACGTGCCGTCATTGTCCACGAATTATCCACCATACAATATTGTAAAAACCAGTGAGAATGATTACCTGATTGAGGTTGCTTTAGCCGGGTTCTCAAAGGATGACATCGCTGTCGTTGTTGAGAATGGAATGTTGACTGTTGAAGCTGTCTTAGTTGATGAACAGTCAGATTCGAATGGCGCTGAGGTTCTCCACAAAGGAATTTCGAAACGTTATTTCAAGCGGAGCTTCTCTATTTCTGACGATGTTGAAGTGCGCGAAGCTGAACTGAAAGATGGTTTACTTCGTATCTCAATGGAAAAAATCATTCCAGAGGGCAAAAAGCGCAAAGAGATCACTATTCAGTGAAAGGTCCCTCCGTTGGGTCTCCCCCGGGCCCAACGGAGAATCTCTCCCTGGAGCGAGATACGTAGATTTGGGGTTAATGGTTGATACGATTTCGTCATCCCTTACTGACTGGAATGAAATGTCAACTACAAGAATCCATGTGCCGTCAAGCAACCTTCGCGAATTAGGTGGTTATGAAACGGTTGATGGTTCAGCAGTAAGGTACGGACTTATTTTCCGGTGCGGGCATATGAGCGAACTTACTGAAGATGAACATGACGCTTATCAGGATTTGAAACTTAAAATGATTGTTGATCTCAGAAGAGATGATGAGGTGTTGAATCGCCCAACTCCGCTTTTCGGTGGTGAGCAGAATTTGCATATCTCTGTTTCGGACCCAGATAACGCTTTTGCTGAGGCCGCTGCGAAAGCCCATGAGTTAGATGCGGGAACTTTGATTCTCTCCGATGCGACCAGATATTACCGGGAAGTTGTAACTGATAATTTGCATCGTTACATTCCGGTATTTGACCGGATTTTTGATGTTGGGAACCTCCCTCTCCTTTTCCACTGCACTGCTGGAAAAGATAGAACAGGTTTTGTGGCAGCAGCGATATTGAAATTTCTTGGAGTTCCAGATGAAACGGTTTTTGAAGATTACCTACTCACGAACAAGCTTTTGGCGGAACGAACAGAAAAACAATTAAAAGTTTGGACGCAAAGAATTTCGAAGGAAAAAGGTATTGATGAGAGCGAAGTTAGTTCTGAAGCGTTAAATGCTTTGCGGATTCTCATGCTCACCCATGTTGATATGTTGCAATCGACGTTTGATGCGGTTGATGAAAAATTTGGCTCTTGGGACGAGATGCGTCGGGACGGTTTAAAAATCAGTGATGAGCGCATGGATGCATTTCGCGGTTTTGCTCTTGAGAGGACTTCCTCATAGAAGTTCCGGCTTAATCATTGTTCTTCTATTAGATTCTTGAGCATGGAATCACCTGAATTAGACACTGGGAAGGTGTCCTTATTCTTAAGCGAAAACCTTCAAGGCTGCTCAGGATCTTTTACTTTTTCTTTGTTTGGCTCTGGTGGTTCTAACCTCACATACCTGATTGAAGATTCAGTTGGGTCCAAGTGGGTGCTTCGACGACCACCGAGTAACAGTGGCCTTGCGACAGCGCATGATATGTCTCGGGAATGGAGAATTCTTCATGCATTGAATGAGGTAGGGGGCGTACCTGTGCCTGAGGTGCATGTGTTTTGCTCAGATATTGCTGTGACCGGGGCAGAGTTTTATGTCATGGAATACGTGCCTGGGAAGATCCTTCGGTCCCGTGAGGACGCTAAAAAACTTTCTGTTGACCAAGTTGAGAGTTGCGTTCGTTCTCTAGTGGAAACACAAGTGGCTTTACACAGCATCAACATTGACGAGATTGGCTTCGCTAGGCCTGACCAATCTGAGCCATATGTTCTTCGCCAGTTACGGAGGTGGAAGAACCAGGTCGACCTTGGAGCCGTGCGTGCAGTGCCTATCCTAGATGAACTCCATACGATTCTTATAAATTCTTACGTTGAAGTTGATCGTGGCGAGTCCCTTGTCCATGGTGATTACCGGTTTGACAATGTTGTCCTGTCATCTAAATGTTCAATAGCGGCTGTCCTTGATTGGGAACTGAGCACAATTGGTGACCCTGCGGCCGATTTTGTTTGGTCAGTTCAGTATTGGGCTGACATTGAAGATGAAATTCATTGGATACCTGACGCCCCGACACTCATAGAATCATTCCCCGACCGGAGAAGCATCTTAAAAATGTATGAAGAACTATCTGGAATAAATGTTTCTGATATTGACTGGTTAGTCGTGTTTAGCTGGTGGAAGCAGGCGTGTATCTCTGAAGGCGTCTATGCGAGAAGGATGAAAGGCGTTCGGGGTGGAGCTTCAGCGGTTTCCGTTGATGCGATAGCGGAAAGGGTTGATGTCCTAGCCCGTGTTGCTTCCGGTTTAGCTGAACGGTTTCTATGACCCTGTTTTTTGGGTGAGGGTTGTGAGGAAAGCTCCGAGGAGAACGACTGCTGTTCCGATTATGGCCCAGATTGTTATTGAATCATCTCGGAAAAGCACACCGAGAAAAACAGCGATTATTGGAATGAGGTAGGTAACGATGGACGTTCGTACTGCTCCAACCCGTCCATTTAATTCTGCTGCGAGTGTGTACGCTATTCCGGTTCCTCCAGCTCCGAGTGCGATACAGGCAATCATTGGACCCCAGGCAAAACCACTGTCGATGACTCCAACTACTCCGTAGGGGATGCTGAGAATCACTGCGAACAAAAGTGCGTTACGTACGACGGGGATGGCACCGTATTTGCGTTGGAGCGGTCCGGCTATATGCACTGCAACAGCGTAAGAAAGCACGGCAAGTACAACAAGAAGCACTCCAATCGCGTTCGTTCCATCCGTTGTCACTTCTGGTATTCCTATAAGGAACAGTCCAGCTAAACCAGTTGCCACGCCGAAAAGTTGTATGGCCGCTGTTGGTATTTTAAACATGGACAAGCCGACAAGTACGGTAAAAACAGGCATGGCACTATTGAGCATTCCGGTCATGGACGAGTTAATCCACTGCTGTGCTACGGGGAACATGGAAAGCGGGAACGCCATCCATGTGACACCCAACATCATGACTTTCTTCCGGTCTGCCTGCTCGATTTTTGGTCCCTTAATCGGGATCAGCCATAAAGTGATGCATCCGAATGCTATTCGGAAGAAGGTAACGAGCCCGGGTGCGAACGCTTCAAGTCCAATATCTATGAAAAAGAATGATGCACCCCAGATGCCGGCCGCTCCGGCGAGAAGACCCCAGTCTAGAAGTTGAAATTTGCTGTTTTCTACTTCAAGTGTTTCTCGGCTTTCAGACATTTCGTTAGCCTATGGGGAAGTTGAGAGAATCCCTTACCGCGAACAGAGGACTGCTGCTTCGCCATCGTCTGTATCGGGATTGTTATCTGGATCAGTTCCAACAATTACACACGTTCCTTCAGCAACGGTTGGTACTGGACCTATTTGTTGACTGGTGAAAGTGCCATCTTCAGCTATATCACCAAGGTAATAACCGTTTTCAAAATCGCAGGAGAAAACGAATGTCACAAGAAAGCTCTCATACGTCGCTCCGCAACCAACAGCGCCAACTATATCCCCGGGAGTAAATCCGCTTCCTGATACCGTTCCTACCCATAGAAACCCATCGGTAAACCCAGGACTTAAAACTACCTCTATTCCAGGGTTGGCGAATCTGGGATTACTGAAGAGATCTGGGGCGACCTCATCAGGAAGGGTTTGTTCTTCAGAAATCTCTAGGCTTCCGGTACAAACTATTCCTCCGGGTCCATCTTCGGTCTCTGGGTTTTGATCAGGGTCAGTATGGATGATTAGGCAGCTTCCATCAGGAGAAGTTGGTTGAGGGTCTTCTATTGTGGAAGAGAAATTACCTTGATTATCTGTAAAGGCAATAATTGGTTCTTCGAAATCGCACGCGGTAAAGATGTCTGCAATAACAGACTCAAATCTGCCACCACAACCGAAAATGGCGGTAGTTGTGTTTGGGGGAAGACCACTCCCCGTTATTGTTCCCTTCCATAGGTATCCGTCAGTGACTCCTGGACTAATAACGATTTCGATTCCTTCATCAACAAAAGCTGGGTTACTTAATAAATCGGGGGCTTCAGTATCTGGGAACGTTTGATCTCTGGAAAAATCGGGTTGTTCGTCCTCTACACTGTCGTCTTCATCCTCGCCAAGGATGCCTGATGCAAGTACTGCGGCAAAATCTTCAGGAGATAGATCGCTGATGCAGGTAAAAACCACGTCATCCTGGAAGGTATCTAATGCCTGTTCTTGGTCTCCGCTAAGAAGAAGGTTTCTAAGTTCTTCAGCTGTGAATCCATTCAATTCTAGAGTTTCATCTACCCAGCATTCAATGAACGCTTCGGGGACTTCATCCGATGGCAAAAATATCTTTAATAATGTGATTATGGCTTCTCGGTCATCTACGGGTTCTTCTTCAGTTGGTTGGCTTGTGTCACCACTTTCTGATGTTGATGATTTCGTTTCTACAACTTTTTCAGATTCAGCTTCAGGTGTTGTTGCGTTCTCTTCGCCTCCGCATCCGGTAAGAACCGAAAATAAGAGAGTGAAGACGAGTAAGATTTTTGCAGGAGAGTTCACGGTCATGGTTCAATGATAGTCCGCGACATTTATTGAGAAATTGGAAGGTTGAGATTTAAATGGGTGATCAGGAATGGAGTTACGGGATGCAACTCCCAGTACAGACGCTGACGAGAACGTTGGCAGATCCTTGGGAGGACACTGCGACCGTTGCTGATCTGGTTTCTATCGCGCAGAAAGCCGAATCCACTGGTCATGATTTCATCGGTGTTTGTGACCATGTGGCGATTCCTGATAATGATTACGCGGCGCATATGACCACGACCTGGTATGACACGGTCGCGACACTATCTTTTCTCGCCGCCCACACAAAAACCGTGAATCTTCTCTCTGTTGTGTGGATCGCCGCTTACCGTCACCCCTTACAGACTGCGAAATCTTTTGGAACGTTGGATCATCTTTCCGGCGGTCGGGTAATCATGGGTGTCGGAGCTGGTCACGTTGAAGCTGAATTTGATGCGCTCGGCGCAGATTATTCGCAACGTGGAAAGGTCCTCAATGAAAGCATCAACGCTATTCGCGGGGCTTTTGCTAGTCAGTACGTGAGCTTTGATGGAGATTTCTACTCGTATGAGAATGTTGGGATTGCCCCAGGTCCGGTGAATGGTTCTTTGCCTATTTGGATTGGAGGTGCGGGTAAGGCTTCATGGAAACGCACAGGCAGGCAAGGTGATGGTTACATTCCCATGGGTGCTTCAGTTGATATGTATCCGGAGATTATTGACACCATTATGGGCGCAGCGGATGAAGCGGGCCGTGGCGACAATGATTTCGCGATCGGATACATGCCCGGATGGGCGTACCTGACTGGTGATGAAACCCCTGAAGGGTTACCGCCAGCTTGGATGGTCGGGCCAGAAGCGTTAGCGAACGACATCCGTACAGCGAGAGAGGCTGGGGCGAATACGTTCCACCTGAAATTCCGTGGCCGAACATTAAGTGAATACCTTGAACAGTTAGATGCGTTCCATGAACACGTTGTCCCCCTCGTAAACGAAGCCTGAATCAGATGGGATCATTTGAAGATCAGCAACGTATTCGGGACCTGCAGTCACGGTACGCGGATATTTGCAGCCGACAGAAATTTGATGAACTACCGACGCTAATCCTTCCCGACGCGAACATCCGCCTTGACCTTCGAGGCAGGTCCTTGGATTTCACAGGGCCGAAGGAGGTCGGAGATTTTATTGCCGCTTCCATAGAGCCTTTTGATTTCTTCCAATTCCTTATCCGGAACAGTGTCGTGGACGTTGACGAATCCGGTGAGACTGCGTCGGGCAGGTTATGGATGAGTGAATTGCGTCATGTGCGAGAAACTGGTCAATGGTCAACTATTTTCGGTCTATACCATGACCAGTATGTGAACGTTGACGGGGCGTGGATGATCGCAGCGCGACAATACCATTCGCTGGCTCGTATCAGCCATGGATTGGATGACTGCGTGTTATTTGATTTCCCTGAAGGGTTCCACGACCTGAAAACAATCGAGGATGCTTCAGGTTAGATGGGTAGGTTGCCCGTGGCTCGACGAGTCGATCCTTCATCGGTGTACGCGGCGATGGTTCGTTGCGCTATACGCATTTGATGCACCTCATCGGCGCCATCAGCGAACCGGGCCCAGCGTGCATGCTGGTACATGTGAGCGAGCGGCGTATCCGTTGAATACCCGAGAGCTCCGTGTACCTGTATTGACCGGTCAATGACCCTATTCAACATGTTGGCGACGAAGTGTTTGGCCATAGAAACCTCCGCTTTAAAATCTTCCTTACGGTCAATTTTGTGGGCGGCATGAAGCACCATGAGTTTCGACTGGTACAGCTCCATGGCTGAATCAGCGATCATCCATTGGATGCCTTGTTTCTCGGCGAGAAGTGATCCGTGCGAGTACCGGTTGAGAGACCGATCGACCATCATGTCTAACGCCATTTCAGCTTGGGCGATCCACCGCATGCAATGCGCCAGTCGAGCAGGACCTAAACGGTATTGGCCAAGCAAGTGTCCTTGACCGCGACCGCCAAGCATTTGATCCTTATGTACGCGGAGGTCTTCGATGATGATTTCACTGTGTCCGGTTCCACCATGCATGGTTTCTACTTCACGTATCTCATTCCATCCCTCTGATGGAAGGTCAATGATGAACGCTGAGTTACCTGCCTGAGGGATGTCCGGATTTTCTTCTGTTCGACAGACAAGGATCGCGAAATTGGCCCGGCGGGCGTTGGAAATAAACCATTTATGCCCGTTAATGACCCATTCGTCACCATCTTCATAAGCGCTGGTTTGAATAAGGGTCGGATCCGAACCGGCAACATCAGGTTCAGTCATAGCGAAACAGGACCATGCGACGCCTTGGCATAGGGGTTTCAAGTATTTTTCTGCTTGTTCAGGTGTAGCCCAATGGAGAAGGGTATGCATGTTCCCTTCGTCGGGTGCCTGACAGTTGAAAATCCACGGTCCGTAATAGGATTTCGCTGCTTCGGCTTGGACCATGGCTAGTTCAACGTGGCCAAGTCCCATGCCACCCCATTCTTCGGGCATGTGCGGTAGCCAGATTCCCTCTGCGTGGGCTTTCTTCCGAAGACCAATGAGGACCTCATTGCGGGCCTTGCCCTCAAGAGGTTCTCCCCCATCTTTACCTTCAAGTTTGGCTTCTTCAGGTTTAATAACTTCATCAACAAAGGTTCGTATCCGCATGCGGATCGCTTCAAGTTCAGGGGTTAACGAAAAATCAATAGCCACGGGCTCTCCTCATGTAACAAGTCGTATCTGTTTCTATTACATCATCTGAACAGGGTTTTATCCAAACTGATGGCTGTTCTAGGCGTATCAGGCTGTCTTGTTCTAGGCTCACAGTATGGAACTTTCATTGAATGGCAAAGCCGCTCTTATTACGGGTGGTTCAAAAGGAATTGGTAAATCAATAGCGAAAACATTCGCTGAAGCAGGTGCGAAGGTCATGATTACCAGTCGCAAAGCTGACGTGTGCGAGGAAGCAGCTGAGGAAATAGGAAATGGTTGTGTGTGGGAAGCCGGAAACGTTGGTGACCCTGAACACATGGAAGCAGCCATTGACCGATGCATCAGTGATCTGGGAGGCGTTGATGTTCTGGTGAATAATGCGGCGACGAACCCGTATGCGGGGCCAATGATTGACGCTGACCTACCAAGGTGGAAGAAAACCATTGACGTGAACATGACCGCACCGTTCGCATGGACACAGATGGCATGGCAGAAATACCAGCAGGAAAATGGTGGCGTTGTCCTCAACATTTCCTCCGTTGGCGGTTTACAGACCAATCCGATGCTCGGCGTGTACGACGTGACTAAAGCAGGACTGATTCATATGACGAAACAATTCGCAGCTGAACTCGCACCTGGTGTTCGAGTGAACGCTATCTGCCCTGGTTTGATCAAAACCGATTTTGCCCGCATGCTCTGGGAAGGTGACGCCGGTGACATGGTCGCCCAGCAATACCCATTGAAACGCCTCGGCGAAGTTGAAGATATCGCCGGAGCTGCCCTCTATCTGGCAGCAGATACAGGAAGTTGGATTACGGGTCAAGCAATTGTGTTAGATGGTGGCGGTCTGATCAAATTCTGATCAGGGAGCGGTGAGCGGCCACGGGTTGTGCTGCTCCCACACATGCGCGAGATCCATGACGGCTCTATCCGCGTGCTGCACGCCAATGATCTGCACGCCAACAGGCATTCCTTCAACCAACCCAGCGGGAACCGAAATTGCCGGATTGCCTGAAATATTCGCTGGAATCGTCAACGCCCCATTATTACCAGGTGAGGCCTTCTCCCCTGCTACTCGGGTATTGGATTCAATGTGCGCGGGGAACGCGATATCAGGGTTTGATGCACAAATAATGAAATCGGTTTGGTCAAAAATGTCTGCCATTCGTTCATTGGCGGCGGTTCGTCCTTCTTCAACTCTGGCAGCGATATCAAGGTTGTACCGTTTCAATCCCGTGCGCATGCCGAAAGCAATGGATTTTGTCATGTCGTCTTCG
>Ga0208894_1000034_pt1 | contig 122891 bp, 122 predicted proteins | sample ETNtaG_12_FD_185752 | JGI IMG/M metagenome (GOLD analysis project Ga0208894, IMG submission 185752) | Marine microbial and viral communities from oxygen minimum zone, Eastern Pacific Ocean - ETNP201306SV49 (SPAdes) (version 2) | ecosystem: Environmental > Aquatic > Marine > Oceanic ...
ATAGAAGACTTACTATCGAAAGCATCTTTGTAGGGTAAATGTGATGGAAGAATCTAAAAAAACCACTGCACAAAGCCCTAACGATCCAGTTGAGGCATGCGCCCACTTCAGCAGACTTATTGGTGGCGACACGAACTTGGTCTTACACGGCGGCGGAAATTCCTCAGTTAAGGCTTCACGGCCCGACATAACTGGTCAAGACCGCGACGCCATATATGTAAAAGGTTCAGGATGGGATATGGGAAGCCTCGAGGTACCAGGCTTAACACCTCTGGATCTTCCCAGACTTAAAGAACTTCTAGAGCTCGGAGAGTTAAGTGATGTAGACATGATGCGCGAGTTGTCTGCGGCGAAATTAGACCCAGGATCCCCAAATCCTTCAGTCGAGACATTGCTTCATGCATTTATTCCTTATAGAGCTGTGCAGCATTCACACGCGGATGTAATTGTTACTCTCACAAATCTGGCAGACATGAACGCTCCTGATGAAGTTGTAAGAGACATATTTGGCGACGAAGTGATTGTTATCCCATACGTTATGCCTGGGTTCGATTTAGCTCAAGAAGTCAGAGAAAACTGGGTATCACAATTTCATGATGGCACGCGAGGCATGGTCCTTTTGAATCATGGTCTTTTTACTTTTGGAGATGACTCACAAACCGCTTATGAAATGCATATGAAATTGATTAAGAAAGCCGAAACATGGTTAGAGAGAGAAGCGCCTGTTGCTCCTCAAAAAGAAAATTCATTACCATCGGAAATTCTCCTAACTGATTTAGCACGATTGCGTTATCAGATGTCGAATACAGCTGGGAAACCAATGATCGTTAGAAGACATACGGATAGCGAAGTAGCAGGCTTTGTGCAACGCGACGATTACGAAGATCTCGCTCGTAGAGGACCCCTGACACCTGATCACATCATTAGAACAAAACGTTTCCCGATGGTGGGTGCAAGTCAAGACTCGTTAGATCTCTATGTGCAGGAGTATGAATCTTATGTGGAGGAATTTCGTCACAGGGTTAGAACCGAATTTACAGAAATAGACCCCGCTCCGCGAATAGTCCTCGACCCTGAAATTGGAATGCTTACAGCAGGTTTTACAGCAAAAGATGCACAAATAGCAGCTGACATTTATCATCACACAATCCCTGTTCTGTGCAGATCGGAGGATCATCTTGGCGGTTATAAAGCACTTTCTGCAGAAGAACTGTTTGACGTTGAGTATTGGGACTTAGAACAGGCCAAATTGCGTAAATCCGGCAAACCTCCTGAACTGAGTGGGACAGTGTCACTTGTTACAGGTGCAGCTTCTGGAATCGGTAAGGCTTGTGCTGAAGAACTTAAACGACTAGGAAGCGCAGTCATCGGTGTTGATTTAAACCCTGAGGTCAACAAAGTTTTTGTCGGTGACGACTGGGTAGGGGTAGAAGCTGATGTCACGAAAGCTGAAGAGGTTGATGAGGCAATCAAGAGAGGTGTCGAGAGATTCGGTGGTCTAGACATTGCAGTAGTAGCAGCGGGCATTTTCGGAAATTCAGCAGCTATTGAAGACCTTGACTCAGAAGAATGGCGAAGAGTCATGTCCGTTAATGTCGATTCGGTGCAGTCACTATTTGGAAGTATTGGTCCTTTACTGGCTTTATCGCCAATAGGAGGAAGAGTCGCAGTAATAGGTTCTAAAAATGTGCCAGCTCCAGGTAAAGGAGCAGCTGCATATTCAGCCTCGAAAGCCGCCTTGCAACAATTATGCAGAGTAGCAGCTTTAGAATGGGCGCCTAAAAAAACACGGGTAAATATGGTTCATCCGGATGCAGTTTTTGACACAGGTTTATGGAGCGAAGAGCTTATTGCGGAAAGAGCTTCAAGTTACGGAATCAGCCCTGAAGAGTACAAGAAAAGAAACCTTCTTTCAGTTGAAGTCACGTCAAAAGCAGTCGCACGTTCAGCGATTTCACTTTGCACCGATGATTTTTCCACAACAACTGGAGCTTCTGTTCCTACTGATGGAGGAAGCGACAGAGTTATCTAAAATAAAATTTGTGGGGGGGTGCGCGAAACTGTCACACCCATGAACCTATGCTTTAGTTATGAGGTCAAATATAGTCAAGTTTCTACTCGGCGGAATTTCCTTGCTCTTTATCAGCGCGTGTGGAGGTGGAGACGAAGAGCCTGTTCTAGTGCCAGCTACCATAGCTCCGACTACAACTATTATGGACCTGTCGACCACGGTCCCTATGACAACAACGACTTATGCGACACCATCAACCATTGTGCCAGTTGTCATCGAAACTACGACAACAACGATCGTAGTTGAGCCGGAGGAAACAGAACCTGAACCAGTTGAATCAGTAACGGTGACTGCAGGAGATTCCTTATCAGAGATTGCAAAAGCTAACGGAACTACAGCCGAAAAACTTGCGAGAATTAACGGCATATGCAATGTGAACTCAATTTATGTGGGACAAGTAATACTCCTCAATGACCCCGAGCAAGAAGTTGAGACGGACACAACAGAGGAGTCTCTTAGAACCGTCATTGTTGAGACAGGAGATTCGCTGTCAAAAATAGCAAAGAGAGAAGGTGTTACGGTCGATGAAGTTATGTCCATGAATAACATCAGCGACCCCAATCTACTTTTCGTAGGACAAAAATTAACAATAAGCGGCCAAGCCTCCCCTGAACCACAAGAAGAAGACCCAGTTTGTTAATTGAAAAGTAAGGCTCCTATCTATTAAACCTCTAAGTTTATTAGGTGACTGTTAATCTTTCTGAATTTGATCAGAGTTGTTTGGACGGACAAGAAGGTCCTGCTGCGGCTTCTGCAATGAGAGTAATAGTGCGCTTAGCCGAAGCAATGGAAGCCACAGAGCTTCTAGATGTAACTTCAGCACATATTGATTCATGTCTTTATCACGGACCAGCAGTTTTAGATTTTGCAAAATGGTTAGAAGATCAAGGAGCCAAAGTAATAATTCCCACAACTTTGAATGTTTCCTCACTTGACCTGATACATCCGGACTTATATCGAGGGGATGAAGATTGGGGTATTCAGGCAAGAATGTTAATGGACTGTTACGAACGAATGGGGTGTAAACCGACTTGGACGTGCGCTCCTTACCAACTAGAAGAGAGACCCAAGTTTGGAGAACAGATAGCTTGGGCTGAGTCCAATGCAATAGTTTTCGCAAATTCTGTTTTAGGCGCCCGAACGCACAGATATGGAGATTTTATTGATATCTGTGCAGCAATTTGTGGCAGAGCGCCAGCAGCTGGACTTCATTTAGATGAGAATCGTAAAGGCGATATTTTGTTCCGTGTCGATGGATTGAACGAATCACTACTTGATCGTGATGTTTTTTATCCGGTTTTGGGTCATCTGATAGGTAAAAATTCTGGTAATGGCATTCCTGTTATTCAAGGTTTACCCAACGGAGTAAGTGAAGACCGTCTGAAAGCACTGGGAGCTGCAGCCGCGTCATCTGGATCAGTAGGCATGTTCCATGCAGTGGGAAGTACTCCCGAAGCATCAACTACTGAAGAAGCATTCTTAGGTTTAGATCCAACTGATGTGATAGATGTGACATCAGAAAAAATAATTGCAGCACGAGACCAGTTGAGCACTGCATCAGACTCAAAAATAGGAGCAGTAAGTCTTGGCACACCTCATTACTCTGTTCAAGAAATAAAGAAACTTTTCGAACTTTTCGATAGCGAATCTGTTAATCCGAAAGTCAACTTTTACGTATCTACAGGCAGAGATGTTCTAACGGAAGCTTCTTTACGAGGTTTCATAAAACCTTTGGAAGATGCAGGAGTTATTTTCGTTACAGATACGTGCACCTACATAACGCCCATTATGGAAGCTGTGACTCTCCCAGTTATGACTGATTCAGCTAAATGGGCTTATTACGCTCCTGGCAATTTAGGGGTCGAAGTTATTTTTGGAGCTGTTGAAGATTGTGTAGCTTCAGGCATTTCAGGAGATTTAGCTATTGACAACAAAATTTGGATTGATGGTTAACTTATGATTTTTTTAGTTGCTGGAAAAGCAAACGGAGAAGTTTTAAAACTGGATGAACCACTTAGTTTTTGGGGAGGAGTTGATCCCGAAACAGGCGAGATTACTGATTTGAGACACCCACAAGGTGGAATGTCAGTAAAAGGAAAAGTTTTAATGATGCCTTTCGGAAGAGGATCGAGCAGCGGAAGCTCAGTCATAGCAGAAGGAATACGTTCCGGTTCCGGTCCCGCGGGAATAATAATGATGGAAGCAGATGAAATAATAGCTCTAGGTTCAATTGTTGCTGACGAAATTTATGGAAAAGCCATGCCAATTATTGTTGTCGAAAAAAGTGAATATGAAAAATATTCAACAGGGGATCTGGTAGTCATCGCAGAAGATGGAATCGCTCTAAGTTGACTCGTCGTCAGAAATCCAATCTTCTATAGTGACTCCCAATCCGTCAGCGAGTCTGTTTACGTAAGCGTAATAGGCCGTTACTTCAACAATGTCGAGAATATCTCGGTCGCTAAAACCCACTTCACGAAGTTTGTTAATGTCTGTAATTTCCATGTTTCTAGGTTCATTCGTAAGTTTCACCGCAAAACTCAACATAGTTTTACGAGAATCTGACAATTCGGAAGTCGTCCAATCTTCCTCAATTCGTTCCAGAAGATTGTCATCTTTTAGCAGATTACGCAGACCGCGCTTGTGATGAAATACTCAATAGTGGCAATGGTTTTCCAAACTAACTACGAATGCTATTAGCTCTCTTTCAACTTTTCTTAAAGAAGCAGTTCCAGACATAGCAGATGAATAAATGGCATTGTGTGCCTCTAGGCTTCTGGGATTAATGGAATGGACCGCCATGATGTGATCCACACGGCCGTTTTCTTGATCTTTGACTTTCTCAAGTGAATCTCTCAGAGAGCTGTCTTCAGCCCAATTTGCTTGTGGAACGATCTCTATCCAAGCCGGATCCTTCATCACTCAATTCCTTTGCACGCATATTTTTTTAAATTGTCATATAAGACAGAAGCTTCCTCTAGAACAGGTAAAAATTTTTCAGGCAGTGACTCTCTACTAGGTTCTTTGTTCGAAAAACCAGATGATTCGTGAGTGTTTTTGTACCAGTGTTTAGCCCAAACACCATCTTCAGGTTTTGCTCCAGGCTCCCAAGAAAGCATCGAAGCATCAAAATCAATTTCAAGATGTTGGCACAACTCTTTCAAAATTGCCTCTGGATTCATAAGTAAGTCAGACGAGTCGACAACTACCGGATCCTCACCGGATTCCAAGATTTTGTTCAAGAGAAAATTTTGAATATCTAAACCTATATCTGAGACTTTAAGGTCAGGAACATTTTTTGCATGTGAACGAATTACCAAGCTTGGTTCCCTTATCAGCAAGACATTTGAACAGCTATCTAAAAATGAAAGATCTATTTCTACTAGGTGGTGACACATTTGTTTAAAGAAAACAACTGGAGTTTCGTAAGGGCCCTTTATGACATTTTGAACGACTTGTTCTGAAAATTGATCCTGCGAATTGAGAACTTCTTTATATCCCGGATGTTCACGTTCGCTCACCCTCAAATAGTGGGCATAAAAAGGTTCATCAACTACTGTCGTATCTGCACGCTCCCTGAATGAATACATTAAAGCCGTTGAAATATTTCTAGGCCCTGACCAACAGTTGATTCGTAAAGTCATTTCGACACTTCGGCGTAAACAGCTTCCTTGTATAGACCCTGCAAAAGCAGGGTTGTATTTCCTATTCTTCCGTCTGCGATCTTTCTTCCATCAACTTGTGTAACAGGCGTTAAGCCACCGAAAGTTCCCGTAACGAATGCCTCATTCGCAGAATATACATCTGTCAAAGAAAAAGGTTTTTCGAAGGCTTTCATTCCGTTGTTTCTAGCGATTTCAATAATGAGCTCTCTCGTTATGCCGTTGAGGCAATATTCCCCAGTAGAGGTCCAGACTTCTTCGTTTTTAATTATGAAAAAATTCGTAGCATTACATGTAGCGACCGAGCCAGTGGGGTCAAGCATTAAAGCTTCATCAGCTCCTGCTTCGATGGCTTGTATGAGGGCTATCACCTCGTGGAGTTTTGAATGACAGTTCAACCTTTGATCGAGTGTGTCAGGTGGGGGGCGGCGAACGGTCACTGTAAACAGCGTGATGCCTTCCTGGCTTATAGAAGGGTCAGCGACTTTATGTTCAGCGATTATCACGATATTAGGACCACCTATAACATTTGAAGGATGTTGAGAAGGTGTCTTTTTGTTGCCTCTAGTAATCATTATGCGAACATGCACATCATCAGTCATTTCATTAATTTCAACAGTTTCAAGTAGAGCATTAAGCAACTCTTCTTTATTTAATCCAATATCCAAATGAATTGCCGAAGCGCCAGCAAAGAGTCTGTCTAGGTGTTTGTCTAAAAAGGCAAATTTTCCATTGTGAAGCCTTAAACCCTCCCAAATGCCATCACCAACTAGGAAACCACTGTCAAACACTGAAATTTGCGCGTTTTCTCTGCTGTGAAACTCTCCATTGATATAAATTTTCACATTTTCATTTCGCGGATCTACTATTGCTGAATGAGTACTTTTAGTCATGACTGGTCAGCGTACCTCCCTAAACTGCTACGGTGCTTATAAGTTTAAAAAACGAAACACCCTTAGATCAAAGATAGCGTTCTATTTCGATCTGTTCACAGGGTAAATGAAGGGGAGGAAAAGTGGCTGACGGAGAAACAATAATTTCTCTAGAAAACGTTTTTAAAATATTTGGGCCCAATCCTCGAGGTAGGGCTTTTGATTTAGCAAAATCTGGTGTTCATAAAGACGACGTTCAAAAGCAATCCGGACACGTTGTAGGTTTGACCGACGTTTCCTTCTCTGTAAACAAAGGCGAAATATTTGTGGTTATGGGCTTATCAGGCTCTGGTAAATCAACCGCAATACGTACAGTAAATAAACTTCACGACATTACAAGTGGAAAAGTGATTGTAGAAGGTACTGATGTGCAGGAATTGAGTGGATCTGCACTGCAGGAATTTCGACGTGAAAAAATGGGAATGGTCTTCCAGCATTTCGCTCTATTTCCTCATAGAAACGTAATTGATAACACGGGTTATGGGCTAAAAGTGCAAGGCGTGGATAAAAAACGACGTAATGAAGCAGCGATGAAAGCTCTTTCACTTGTGGGTCTAGAAGCATATGCATTAAACGCCACAAGAGAACTTTCTGGTGGAATGCAGCAACGGGTGGGTCTAGCGCGTGCTTTATGTAGCGATCCAGACATACTTCTCATGGACGAAGCATTTAGTGCTCTGGATCCGCTAATACGTCGTCAAATGCAGGATGAGCTTATGTTAATTCAGAGTGAACTCCATAAAACAATCTTGTTTATTACTCATGACTTGAATGAAGCTTTAAGAATAGGTGATCGAGTCTGCATACTAAGAGACGGTTATGTAGTTCAAATTGGCACCGCAGAAGAAATTCTTACTCAACCTGCTGACGCTTATGTGGCTGAGTTTGTTCAGGACGTAGACCAAGGAAGAGTGATTGATGTCGAATCGGTTATGGAACCGCCAGCAATAGTAGATTCCAACTCAACTCTTGTAGAAGCTGTTAATTCACTTGGTGGACGTCAAGGAGGGTTTTGTGTTGATCAGGACGGAAAGCCCGTATCTCTTTTGCACTTAGTAGATGCAAGTTCTGCTTTAGCCCAAGGTTCAACCGATCTAAACGATGTACTCAGAACTGATTTCGAAAGCACTACAGCGGAAGCTACATTTAGCACAAACTATGCGGCTGCCGGAAGAGGATTACCAATTGCAGTCATTGATGAAGCAGGACGTTTAATAGGTGAACTCGAACCTCGTGAAATTATGGAAGAAATGGGGCGTGTGGAGCAACTAATTGATGGGTTCGAAAGGGAGGTATTCCTATGATGCAAATTTTAGGACAAATACGTTTCGAAAAAGCAGGCACTGAAGAATCAGTAAGCATATTTGATACTGCCATCCTGGATGAGTGGAGAATTCCTTTCGGTTATTGGTTTGACCAGATGGTTGATTGGATGGATCTGAACGCAGCATGGGTCCTGGACACAATTAAATGGCCTTTTGATTTTTTACTTGATAATTTCGTGAATTCCTTTCTGCTCACAGTTCCTTGGTTCTGGGTAGTTCTTTTCACAGTTGTTTTTGGAGCCCTTTTCCGTACTCCTAGAATCGGAATCCAATCAGGTTTCGCACTTGCACTATGTGGATTACTCGGACAGGCATATTGGCTAGACACTATGAGAACTGTCGGAATGGTTATAGTTTCCGTTGCTCTTTGTGCTCTTATTGGAATTCCTTTAGGTGTACTTTGTGCACGACAAGACGGAGTGTGGAACGTAGTGAGACCAGTAATGGATGCTATGCAAGTCATACACTCATTTACCTACATGGTTCCTTTCGTGTTTTTCTTCAGTATCGGTGTCGTTCCCGCAACTATGGTGACAATGATTTATGCTCTACCTCCATTAGTGCGTTTGACCAATCTAGGAATCAGACAAGTACCCGAAGATGTCGTTGAGGCAAGCCGCGCGTATGGAGCTCCTGAATCAAGGGTTTTGGTTGATGTTCAACTTCCATTAGCGAGACCAGCGATCATGACAGGATTAAATCAATGTCTAATGTTGTCAATAGCAATGGTTGGTATCGCAGCGATTATGGGTGCATCAGGACTAGGACTTCAGGTGTTCAGGGCGGTTCAAAACCTTGATGTTGGCCTAGGGTTCTCGGCAGGTTTCGCTTTATTCCTAGTCTCGGTTGTACTCGATCGACTCTCACAACCTGAAGGTGATAATCGCCGACTCTTTGAGCGTATTACAGGAGCTGTAAGGGCACGTAGAAGTACAGATGAAGAGATATTGAGCGAGTTAGCCGAAAGAGGTAAAGATAAACAAACAACAGAAGTCGAATGGAATACTCCTGCAACACCAAATGAACGTAAAGGCCTATTTGTCGCTGGTGTAGGAGGGTTTGTCGCCTTAGTTTCATTGTTCTTAACCTGGGGTAGTGATGCAGGTTTGATCGCCGGACATTCTCGTGCAGCCGATCTTGATCTTGCCGGTCAATCATTTAATGGATTTGCCGCCTCTGGAGGAAACTGGTTTGGATTTTTTGTTTTCGGTGCAGCCTGTTTCATTATTGCTGCTGCGATCACAACTATCAGAAACCCAGGCTCAATATCTAAATTGATGGGCGCTCACGGTTCAGCAATAGCCTCTTTTATAATTCTGATATCTTCTCTGACATACCTGATTGCAAACACGGCACAAGAAACAGTTAACTACTCTCATGGTGTAGGACTTTTTGTGTCAATAGCGGGAGGAGCCATAGGTGTTTTAGGTTCGCTTTTCGCCGTGCAAACAGCCCCACTATCGCCACACAGGCCGTTAACAGTCTCTATTGCATGGGGCCGAGTACTGGCTGGTGTAACAGCTCTTCTTCTAGTGTTGATAGGTTCGATTTCCGGATGGACCTTCGATGAACGAGGAGCTACGGATTTACCACCAGAAGCTCAAGCAGAAATTAATGTTCTTCGTGAAGAAGTCGAATTGTCACCCGCTCTAGTTGCGATCAACAATTCGAAGATCAGCTCCCTGATCAACAAGTACCGCATGACCGTGGAGACTATCAATGATGGTATAACTCCAAATGGTGCGGGGCTTTCATATTTGGCGATACCACTTGTGATAATTGGTCTTCTGACCTTACTGCCGGCGGTTGGAGTTTTTGGTTTCAATGAGCACCTGCGATGGCGATGGAGCGTAATCACTGCAGGCATAGGGGCAGGTATATCTATAATTGGACTTGGATGGATAATAAGTTTGGCTAGAGTTTCAGATCTGCAAATAGTCACAGGAGCAGGAGCTTTCTTGACTGCTCTAGGTGGGGCGGCTTTAGCATTGTCATCACGTTCAATTTTGAACGAATTTAACAGAAAAAAAGTATACGAAGACCCAAACATCGGGCAGAATGTTTAATCTGAATCTTTAAGAGGCAAGAATGTCAGAGATAGTGAAAAAAAGATCCAAATCACGCGTATCGGGCGTAGACAAATTTTTAACTTTTATTCGCGTCTTTATGGCAACATTAATAGTTCTGGGAGTTGTTGCGTTCATTGCACAACAAATCTGGCCAGATAACCCATTTGCGGAATGGAGAAATCCTGATGCACGTGGCCTCACAGGAGATCAATTTAAAGGTCTGGTAGTTTCAGGTTTATCCCAAGGAGCGATGTATGGATTAATTGCTTTGGGTTATTCAATGGTCTACGGAGTTTTAGGCTTCATAAATTTCGCCCATGGAGAAGTTTTCATGGTGGGAACTATGTCAGGCTGGATCACATCTGAAAAACTAAACGATGCTGGCTTATGGGAGAGTAATTTTGTTTTATCACTCTTCTTGATCATTCTCGTAGCAATTACCACTTCCACTACGACAGCGGTAATTACTGAAAGAATTGCCTATCGGCCCTTACGGAACTCGCCGAGATTGATTCCTTTGATCACTTCGATAGGTGTTTCCTTTTTTATCCAAAATGCTGCACTGGGACTGTTCGGACCAGCGAGTAAGGGCTACCCCCAACTTCCTAAATGGCTATCTAAGCAAAGGTCGATTTTAACTGTTGAGATTGCTGGAACAAAAATTCTGGTAATGGTTGTGGCTGCACTTTCAATGGCGTGCCTTTGGTATCTGGTAGAAAGAACTCAAACAGGTCGAGCAATGAGAGCAGTAGCTGAAGACAAAGAGATTGCCTCACTTATGGGAATAAATGTAAATCGAACAATTGTCATTACGTTCGGAGTCGGTGGAACAATGGCTGGAGTGGGGGGAATCCTCTGGGGCCTCCTATTCAGGAGTGTCACTCACATGACGGGCTTCTTACCTGGAATTAAAGCATTCACTGCTGCCGTGGTTGGAGGCATAGGAAATATGGGTGGTGCTATGGCGGGAGGAGTTTTTTTAGGGTCAGCGGAATCTATAGCTCCTCTGGTCATATTGGAACCACTTGGAGTTCCCGGTGTAACCCAACTAAAAGATGCGATTGCTTTTACTGTTCTCGTGCTTGTCTTGCTATTTAAACCTGCAGGACTCTTTGGGGAGAAACTTTCTCAAGAGGATCGTGCATGATGACTACGAATCTGACTTTAAAGAAACCGTTTGAACTGAATTGGAAACGCATTCTATTTTGGGGAAGCATATGTGCGTTGTCTCAGGTTTTCATTTGCTTAGTCGGTCTTCCATCAGAATTGAACAGGCGAATACTGATTGAGTCAACTTTGAGCCTTGGGTACCTTTTTATACTCTGGGTTCCTTTGCTTTTCGGCTATGTCGTTTCAAAAATAGTCAAATTAGAAGGTATAGAAAACCCTAAACAGGGTGCAGCAGATTTACTGTCCGGAGCGTTAACGGGACTCTTAGGGAGTTTGGGTCTTGTATTACTCATGCTCGGTATCGATAATCTCGACATGAGAGACCCTTTGATCAATTGGAATCCGAAACTATTTAGATTGCTTACTTTTGAAAATAGTATTAGTTTCGGAAGTTTGGTCTGGATCCCCGTAGGAGTAGGGCTTGGAACCGTTGGAGCTTCTCTACACCAGATGTCAAGTCAGATTCGAAAAATGACTGCTTATGCTATGTTTGGTCTTTTTTCCTTCGCAGTGCTAGAAGATGTCATAGGCGACCTTTCAGAAGGTTTTCGTTTGGAATGGTTGAGCGACATGATCTATGCCAAAAAAGGCGGTATGACAGTAACTTCAACGATCGTTCTTGCCATAGTGCTGGCCTTGTTGCCATTGCTGGTTCAGGGAAAATTTAAAAAGACTGTAGATCGCTATCGGTCAGAAGCTAAGCCCGAGGATAAAAGGCGAAACTCCGTAGTCCTATTTTCTATTGTTGCAGTTTTAGTTCTTGTGCTGCCTTGGTTTTTAGGCAGAATCGTTAACGAACTTTTAGCGAACGTTGGACTTTTCTTACTGCTGGCCTTGGGTCTGAATATCGTGGTCGGTCTTGCTGGTCTTCTAGACCTTGGATATGTAGCTTTCTTTGCTGTGGGGGGCTACACAACTGCAGTTTTGACTTCCCCTAATTCACCATGGTTCTCTCCCGAAACTCATTTTGGTATTTCACTACTGGTTGTTGTGGTGATGGCCACTTTGGCCGGTCTCCTAATAGGTGCCCCCGTTATTCGAATGAGAGGGGATTATTTAGCGATTGTTACTTTAGGGTTTGGTGAAATAATAAGACTCCTTTTCCTGTCTGACTGGCTTAAGCCTTATCTTGGAGGGTCGCAAGGTATCACAAACATACCTGCCATAGATCTGGGACCTTGGGAAGTGCGAGGAGCGGACCCTAGATCTGTTTTCTATATGGTTCTTGGTTTTTGCGTTTTGGCTATATATGTCTCATGGCGACTGCAAGGATCTCGTTTAGGTCGATCATGGATGGCCATAAGAGAAGATGAGAGTGTCGCTGAAGTAATGGGAATAAATATAGTTAATTCTAAATTAATGGCTTTTGTGGTGGGAGCTGTTCTGGCTTCATTCAGTGGAGCTGTTTTGGCAGCTAAAGTCGGATCTGTTTTCCCGAAGAGTTTTGAAATTCTCGTTTCAATAATAATTCTTGTAGTCGTAATAGTCGGAGGCATGGGCAGTATTACCGGAGTAATGGTTGGTTCATTAGTGCTAATAGGAATTCTTGGCGGACCGCGACAACCAGGACTTCTGCAAGAGTTTCAGAATTTCAAACTGTTAATTTATGGTGCTTTACTTGTTTTCATGATGCTTAAACGCCCAGAGGGGCTTGTGCCCACTGCGCGGCGAACTAGGGAATTACACCAAGAAGAGTATCTCCAAGATGCTTGGCTGGGTGACGATGAGAGTGAAGACCGTGAAGAAGTTGGAGAGCAACTATGAGTTTGTTAGAAATTCATAACCTTCAGGTCACTTTCGGAGGGTTAGACGCACTTTCAAATCTCGATTTTTCAATCGAAGAAGGAGAAATTGTTAGTGTTATTGGACCTAATGGTGCTGGAAAAACAACGTTTTTCAACACAATTTCAGGAATGATCCCTCCAACTAGTGGAGAAATAATCTTTGATGGTGAGTCAGTTCTAGGTCTTGATCCAAATCAAATAACAGAGATGGGAATCGCTCGAACATTTCAGAATGTGAGACTATTCCCGAATATGACGGTTTTAGAGAATGTGATGGTTTCACAACATTGCCGAACGTCACAGCTCATAATAGGGGCTTTGTTCCAAACGAAGGCATTTAAACAAGAAGAGAAAGAGATACGCGAACGTTCTGAAGAAATTCTGGGCTTTTTTGGAACTCGTCTTGTTGGATACCGTTTAGATCAACCAGCTTTCGCATTGTCCTATGCAAATCGACGCAGACTTGAAATTGCACGCGCAATGGCGACACAGCCACGTTTATTGCTATTAGACGAGCCAGTTGCAGGTATGAATCCGATAGAAACGGCAGAGTTAACGGGACTGATCAGCAGGCTGCGTGACGAATGGGGATTTACAATTGTAATTATCGAACACGACATGAAAGTAGTTAGAGATGTTTCTGATCGCGTAGTGGTTCTAGACCATGGTGTACCAATAGCTCAGGGAGCATATGACGAGGTTTCAACCAATCCCAATGTCATCGAAGCATATTTGGGTAGACCAGTAGAGGCTAAATCATGACAGAAACGGCTTTACTAGAGTTTCGTTCGGTCAACACCCATTATGGGGCTGTTCATATTCTTAAAGATGTTGATCTGGCTATATATCCGGGTGAGATGGTTTGTTTATTAGGTGGCAATGCAAGTGGAAAATCAACTACTTTGAAAACCTTGTTAGGTATGGTTACCCCTACCTCTGGTGAAGTTCTTCTTGATGGCGAGGTGGTCAATGACAAACCAACGAGTTACAGGGTAATCAATGGTGTGACGATGGTTCCTGAAAATCGCCGACTCTTCAAACGTTTAACAGTCAAAGAGAATCTTGAACTTGGTGCCTACTTGCGAGATGATAGCGAAGGAATCGAAGAGGATCTTGAAAATATTTATGAACTTTTCCCTCGTGTTAAAGAAAGACTTTCTCAAAAGGCAGGAACCCTTTCAGGAGGTGAACAGCAGATGGTGGCAATCGGGCGTGCATTGATGTCACGCCCAAGGGTCCTTCTGATGGATGAACCATCAATGGGACTAGCTCCGGCACTTGTGCAACAGAATTTTGAACTTATTCAACAAATCCATGAAGAAGGAATGGCTATTTTTATGGTGGAACAAAATGCCAATATGGCTTTGTCTATTGCTGATAGAGGTTGGGTTTTACAAACAGGCAGAGTTGTGCTCGATGATACTGCTGAAGCTTTGCTATCTAATCCAGAACTGCGTTCTTCTTACCTCGGAGAGAGTTAGATAACAGCTTTTTCCAAAAAAGGTTCATTTTTAAGAACTCGACTGTAATTAAGCTCGGTTAAGTCAAGAGATCGATATTCGCCGTAAGTGATTAATTCACTCAACCCTCTTCCCACACCAGGACTCTGTTGAAATCCATGTCCACTAAAACCGTTGCAAAAAAAGAAATTAGGCAACGTTTCACATGTGCCGAGTATCGCATTTTGATCCAAAGTATTGTAAGCATAATGACCAGCCCATGAACTTCTTACCTTAATTTTTTCAAAAGCTGGAATACGGTGAGCTAGTACGGGCCAGATATTTTCTTCCCATTCTTCCCCCCTTACTTTGAAGTCATCAGGATCAACTTCTAGATCATTTACGGGGGGTGCGCCTGCTAGAAAATGAGGAGGGTTTGTTCTTACATGAACCCCTGAAGGGTCAATAGTTAGTGGAAGAGTTTGCCCGTTGAGAGCTTCGCGACAGTCGAAAACAAAAGCTGCTCTTATTCTTGGTTCGACTGGAAGTTCCAGTCCTACCATTTCAGCTATCCACCTTGAGCGAGGACCAGCGCAATTCACTACACGTGAACATGACAGAATTTCACCTGAATCTAATTTCACTTCCCTCACAAGACCTTTGTTTTCGTCAACATTTATTGAGATAACCCGATCATTTAAATATTGAACCCCGTTGTGCCTGGCCCGTAGTTTCAAACCTTGCATCAATGAAAATGCATCCAGTGTTCCTTCGTTTTTAATTCCTAAACTTCCACCCTCTAGATCATCCGTCCTCATGTAAGGAAATCTTTTCTTAATTTCACTTGGTGAAAGTAGTGCTACTTCCGCTCCACAGTCTTTTTGGATCTGGTGGTTATCTATCAAATTTCCCATTCCATCTTTACTAGCTAAAAAAAGGTAGCCAGTCTCATGAAAAGGAAGTTCGGGTGCTTCTCCATTCACTTCAACATGGTTATGAAAATTTGAAAAAAATTCTGTAGCAAACATCGAAAGTTTGATATTTACAGGTTGTGAAAATTGGTGCCGAATACTCGCCTCAGAAAGCGCCGTGGAAGATTGTGCATATGTGAGGTCTGGTTCGATTACTACTATATTTCCGTCATAGTCGGGATTTTCAGATAGCCAATAGGCAGTAGAACTACCCATAACGGCGCCTCCGATGATTAAAGTATCGAAATGTTTCATGAGATACCCTCAGTCATAAATCTTGATTTGAATTTCTTTTAAAGTTGGTCCGACATTTTAAGAAACATAACCCTGCTCTAGATCATTTTCAATTGAATCTGGATTTCTGTCTTCCGGATTACCGAAACCTCCGCCACCTGGAAGTTCTAAAATCAGTCTTCTTCCTTCTGGAACAGGTTGTTTCCCCTTTGCATCAAAGGGTGTCCCATCATCGAGATACACCCTTCCTGGGGCGCCGCTTTCTCCTCCGTTACGTCCTCGTGCAGGGTTTTCGACTCGGTCAAACATGCAGCTAAAGAAAAATTTGTAACCCTTAGAAGGAGCCAGTTCAATTATTTGACCTAAGCCACCGCGATGACGTCCATCTCCTCCTGAATTTGGCCGCAACTCTTTTCTCCATATAACTATTGGTCCGACTTGTTCGGTTGCTTCGGATGACATTGTTCTAACACCACTAGGAAAAGCAGTACTGCTTAGTCCATCTAAATTTGGTCTAGCTCCTGTACCACCGCTATTAAACATGAGTATTTCTCTTGGTGGTAAATCTAGATTTAACTCAGCTGACCTCGCGCTGACATGAAAGTTCCATAGAGCTCCTGCACCTTCTGCTGGAATAACTTCAGGGAGAGCTTCTGATAAGGCACCTAAGCAAAGGTCTGTTACAAAATGCCCAGTCACATGTCTGACTGCAACAGGGTCAGGATGTTTAGCATTGAGTATGCATTGTTCTGGTGCGCTAACAGTAAAAGCTGCCAGTGATGCATAGTTGCTCGGCATTTCAGGGGCCAGTGCTACGAGCATGGCATACGAATAATAAGCATGAGCGTAAACTAATGGAACGTTGACTCCATGTTCGCAGGTTGGCGAAGTTCCTTCGAAATCAGCATGTGCACCTTCTTTATCGACTGTAATGGCCACCTTTAAGGTGACTGTCTCGTTGTACCCATCAACTTGCATTTCATTTTTGTATTCACCTGGCTTCAACTTTGAAAGACGTTTCATCGTGGCATCATGTGTTTTTTCGAAAATGAATTCAGCTAGATCTTCTAAATCATCTAAATGGAATTCGTCGAGCATTCCATGTAGACGTCTAATACCTGTCTCATTAGATGTTGAAAGAGAATGAAGGTCACCAATTACTTGTGAAGACTCACGTACGTTGTGGCGAACTATGTTTATCAAGTCTTCATTTAGTTCGCCGCGTTCCAACAGTTTCATAATAGGAACGAAAAGTCCTTCTTCGTAAACTTCAGTTGCGTCAGGCCCAAAACCCCTACCGCCGACGTCTACCACATGAGCGGTGCATCCGAAATAACCTATTAGGTTTGCATTTTTGAACACGGGGGTAACAACTGTGAAGTCATGTAAATGACCCGTGCCCTTCCACGGGTCATTAGTTATGTAAACATCGCCTTCATAGATTCTATGAGGTCCGATATCTTCTATGAAGTTAACTACAGCCGCTGCCATAGTGTTTACATGTCCCGGAGTTCCGGTTATTGCTTGTGCGATCATTCTTCCTTTAGTGTCGTATACACCCGCTGAGAGATCTCCTGCTTCTCTAACGCTTGTACTAAAGGCTGTACGAACAAGAGCCAGAGCTTGTTCTTCAACTATTGATATAAGCCGATTCCACATCACTTGATTTTTTAAATGTTTCATTCAGCAGCCTCAGCTTTTTTGGTTATCAGCAGACACTCATCTTGCTGAACAGTTGATTTCTTTTCACTAGAAATCCAAGTTGTTGTTTGATCCTCAACAATTATTGCTGGACCCATAACACAATCACCGGGGGTTAAATTTTCACGCTCGAAGATAGAAGCGTTAACTTCAGAATCCTCACTTGGGTCATAGATAACACGTTTAAAATTACTTGTAACAATACTTTCTGAACCTACAGTAATAGTTTTTTCAATTTCTGGTCTTGGGGAAGTTACCTTTACGGACCATCCGACTACTTCAATCTGCAGACCTTCTATGGCTCTACCAAAATGTTCCTCATAGGTTTTCTCGAACTCGTTATTGAGTAGTTCGATGCCAAGGTGGTCGAATGTTGTATTTTCCAGAGGAACAGGGATTTCCCATCCTTGCCCTACATATCTCATAAAAGCGCAACGTTCCACAATGAGACTCTCGACAGGAAAATTCTCCTTCGATGCATCCATTACAAATTCTGTAGCCTCAGAAGTCAGATTGCTTAGAAGCTGGTTGACACTTTCATGGTCAAAATTTTCAACGGATACGTAGAAACTTTTTAAAGCTTCATAAGAAAATGGTGTTCGGAGAAAACCTATGGCAGAACCTACACCTGCTCCTGGAGGTATAAGTAATTTTTCTATTTCCAACTTGTCGCATAAACGAGAGGCGTGAAGAGGCGCTCCGCCGCCAAACGCAATCATTGTGTATTGAGATACGTCTCTACCATTTTCTACTGCATGAACACGAGCTGCGTTAGCCATATTTTCATCGACAACCTCGATGATTCCGATCGCTGCATTTTCAACATCTACTTCAAGTGGTTCTGCTACATCAGCTAGCAGAGCCTTTCTAGACTCTTCGGGAAGCAGGTTAATATCATCCGCACCGAAAGTCTCTGGTGAGATTCGACCAAGCAATATGTTTGCATCCGTTACTGTCGCTAGAGAACCGCCTAATCCATAAGCTGCAGGGCCTGGTTCGGAACCAGCACTTAGAGGACCGACTCTTATCTGTTTAAGGTCATCAACATTTGCAATTGATCCACCGCCAGCTCCTATTTCAATCATTTCTATAACAGGTATTGATATAGGCATTCCACTTCCTTTAGTGAAGCGGTGGGTTCTCGCCACTTCAAAAGTTTTTGCCGATCGTGGAGACTGTTCGTCTATGAGGCATATTTTTGCAGTTGTGCCTCCCATGTCATAAGAGAGAGCAGCGTCAATTCCGTGACGAGCTGCAATTTCAGAAGCGAAAATAGCGCCACCTGCAGGGCCTGATTCTATGAGTCGTACAGGAAATTTTATTGCACTTTCTATACTGATCAGTCCACCACCAGAATGGATGAGATGAATGTCACATTTCGCTCCGGCATCAGCTAATTTCGTTTTAAGCCTTTCAAGATAAGCGGCCATCATAGGTTGGACATAGGCATTAGCGCATACTGTGTTAAATCTTTCAAATTCTCTCATTTGAGGAGACACTTCAGATGAAATTGAAACTCTCATATCTGGAAGTTGATCTAAAAGTATTTCCTGAAAGAGAGATTCATGGCTGTTATTCATATATGAATGTATAAAACCTACCGCTACGGCTTCATACCCGTTCTCCTCAAGAGCCAAGAGGTCGATCAGATTTTTAGCTTCCGTTTCATCAAAAGGTAAAAGTACAGAACCATCGGCAGATATGCGTTCTGAAAGCACATATCTGTCTTTTCTCTCAATTAGAGGTTTGGGTAATTCAAGATTGAGATCATATTGTTCGAATCTGCTCTCAGTTCTCATTTCAACCGTGTCGCGAAAACCTTTTGTGGTTACAAAAGCTGTTCTTGCTCCAGTTCTAGAGATCAAAGCATTCGTGGCAAGAGTTGTTCCATGTATAAAAGAGTCAAGCTCGGAGAGATCAGTTCCTGAATCGTCTATAACTGCATTGATACCCTGAAGTATTCCTATTTCGGGTGATTCGTAAGTAGTGAGAACTTTCGTTGAAAATATTTCCCTCTCTGTTTCAAGCACTACGTCGGTAAATGTTCCTCCAACATCAGCTCCGATTCGTATTTTATTCGTGACCATTACGGGTGTTACTCTCCTTCGAGAATGTCCTTTAAAGGTGGGAATGTGGAAGGAGGGACTATATCTACTGTTGCAGATCTCTGTTGCGAAAGCATTCCGCCATCCACTTTAATTACATCTCCAGTGATGTATTTGGCGTCTTCAGAGGCGAGGAAAAGTGCTGGACCTGCCATGTCATCAGGATCGCCAGGACGGCCGAGAGGTATATTCTCACCTCGAAGATTTCTTGCCTCTTCATCCATCCCCTCAGTATCGATTGAACCGGGCATGAGTGCACACACTCTTATGCCGTAAGGTCCCAGATCAAGAGCCATCGCTCTAGTGAGGGCTTCTATGCCTCCCTTCGAAGCGTCATAGGCCGTGAAGGATCTGTGTGCACGAGTAGCACCACCTGACGACATATTGATAATCACACCGTGTTTCTTGGAAGCCATGATCCTTGCTGCTTGTTGAGAGCAAAGGAAATGTCCAGTTAAATTAACGTCAATAATGCGTCTCCACCAAGCCTCATCTGCTTCGAAGAAGTGAAGCATTGGACTTACGATCCCTGCATTGTTTACAAGTACATCAACAGTTCCGAAAGATTCTAATGCCGAGTCGAAAATTCTTTTCACATGACTGCTATCAGATACGTCAGCGGCAACTCCAATAGCATCACCTCCGTTGTTATTGATGACCGCAACTACTTCGTTAACTCGATCTTCGTCAATGTCGTTCACGACTACTTTGGCGCCTTCATCTGAGAATCGTTCCGCTATGGCACGTCCGATTCCTTTTCCAGCACCAGTGACTACGACTACTTGACCTTTGTGATTTTCACTCATTGGTTATCCTCAAACAAATTTGTTGATGTTAAGGATATCGAAGATATAAAGATACTTAGTCGCTTGAGTAGAAAGCTAAATGTGTGTGCCTTCGCACGTAGTTTCCAGTTGCGTAGGTGGAGGAACTTTCATCTACATAGAAATCAGGAAAATTCCTCAAGATTTCCTTAAGTGCAATAGAGGACTGCAGGCGAGCGACAGATGCACCTAGACAAAGATGTGCGCCCGACCCGAAACCTAACGTTCGTTTTATTTTTCGTTGAATGTTTAGTTTTTCAGAGTCTTTACCGAATTCGCGCTCATCTCTGTTGCCAGACCCATAACCAATTAGGACACGAGAACCAGAGGGTATTTTTTCACCCTGCAACTCGAAGTCTTCTAGAAGAACTCGACTGAGACCTTGAACAGGAGAGGTCATTCTCAACAATTCTTCAATTGCCTCAGGTAAAAGTCGTAAATCTTCTAGCAAAAGTTTTCGCTGATCGGGATTCTCAGTCAGTAACACTGCCGAACCACCCAATAAGCCAGTTGTCGTGTCGTTTCCGCCTGCGATCATGGTGAAAGCTAATCCGAGAATCCACATGATGGAAACTTTCTCTTCACCCATTTCTAGGAGTTCTGAAATTAAATCATCCCCGGGTTTACTCTTCCTCCACTCGATCATTTCTGTGAAGTAACTCGTAAGTTCAATAATGGCATCGAGTCCTTCACTATCTTCATTTTGAACTGCGCCTGCAACGATTTTTTCTGTCCAGGTGTCAAAAATCATTCGATCTGATGCTGGTACGCCCAAATACTTTGAAACCACAAAACTCGGTAGGGGTTTAAACAGTTCAGAAATAATGTCACAGTTTTCTAATTCCTTTATTCTCTTTATTGCTGCCTCGACAAAAGAATTAATGTCCTGCCTCATATCTTCAGCTTTTCTAGGGGTGAAGCCTTTGCTTATCAGTCTTCTAAATTGGGTATGTTCAGGTGGATCCAGAAAAACTATAGGAGTTGCATCTCCCATTTCTAAATATTCTGAATTCTGGTCAATTGTTAGACCATGTCGGGAGGAAAATATATTCGGACTTCTTGCAGCATTAAACACATCTTCGAATCGAGACAAGAACCAATAAGATCCTTCTTCTACGAAATGCACCGGAGAGTTATCTCGCAGATCTGAATACATAGGATAAGGGTTACGCCACGACTCACCAGATCTAGGCACATAGACACTTTTTCCCATATGTAAGGATACTTTTTAGTAAAAAGTTTCCCTTGACACCACTAAGGACAAGTTTGAAGGCAGAATCAATTCTATGAAAAATTTGATTTACACGGAGAGTTCTAATGAGTAATTACGACGTAGTTATCATAGGTGGAGGCTCAGCTGGATGTGTACTAGCGAATCGTTTAAGTGAAAACAGTGGTGTGAAAGTCCTTTTACTGGAAGCGGGAAGGCGAGACCATCGATGGGATTTCGTAATTCATATGCCTGCAGCACTTTCATACGGTATAGGTAACAAGTTTTACGACTGGAAGTACGAATCTGATCCTGAACCAGGACTTGAAGGTAGGAGAGTATCTCATGCAAGAGGAAAGGTTTTGGGGGGTTCTTCAAGCATCAACGGCATGATTTTTCAACGTGGCAATCCTGCTGATTATGAACGCTGGGCTGCAACGCCAGGTTGCAAAGAGTGGAGCTATTCGCATTGTTTACCTTATTTCCAAAGAATGGAAACCTGCCTCCATGGGGCAGATCGGTATAGGGGAGATAGAGGCCCGTTAATGCTGGAAAGAGGACCTGCTTCGAGCCCTTTATTCGGAGCTTTTTTTAGTGCGGTTCAAGAGGCTGGTTATGACCTAACTGAAGATGTGAATGGGTATCGCCAAGAAGGATTTGCTTCTTTTGATCGAAATATTTATCAGGGTAGACGAAACTCTGCTTCAGTTGCTTATTTGCACCCTATTAGCTCAAGGGCAAATTTAGATGTCATAACAAGAGCGCATGTTACGAAAATAGTTTTCGATGATAATAGGGCGGTTGGGGTTGAGTTCAGAAAAGATAGGCGTAACAAAACAATTGCAGCCGGTGAAGTGATTTGTTGCGGAGGTGCTATAAACACTCCACAATTACTGCAGCTATCAGGAGTGGGTTCAGCTAGAACTCTTGAGGAGGCCGGTGTAAAGACATTGATCGACCTTCCCGGTGTGGGTGAGAATTTACAGGATCACTTAGAGGTTTACGTCCAGTACGCCTGCAAAAAACCTGTTTCTATGTCGCCCTATCTACAGATGTGGAGACGACCTTTGGTTTTTCTTCAATGGTTGTTGAGAAAAGGTCCAGGTTCAACTAATCATTTTGAAGCAGGGGGGTTCGTAAGAGGAAACGAAAGAGTTGAGTGGCCAAATTTGATGTTCCATTTTTTGCCTATTGCTATCAGGTATGACGGAAGTACTCCGATTTCAGGCCATGGCTACCAGTTTCACGTAGGACCAATGTTCTCCGATAGTCGCGGAAGTGTAAAAATAAAAACAAGCGATCCTTTTGATAAACCTTCGATTAGATTCAACTATCTTTCCAGCGAAGAAGATGAAAAAGAGTGGGTTGAGGCTATTCGTGTTGCTAGGAAAATAATGAGTCAACCAGCTTTTGAAGAATTCAATGGGGGAGAGATATCACCTGGACCGGGTATTGAAAATGATGACGAGATTTTGGATTGGGTCAAAAAGGATTCTGAGACAGCACTTCACCCTTCTTGTTCTGCTCGAATGGGAACAGATCACATGGCAGTAGTAGACCCCTCATCTATGAGGGTTCATGGAACAGAACGACTAAGAGTAGTAGACGCCTCTGTTATGCCTAACATCACTAATGGAAATATTTATGCGCCGGTTATGATGCTTGCCGAGAAGGCAGCAGACCTCATATTGGGTAATACTCCCTTAGCAGCAGATGACTCACCTGTTTATAGATATGAAGGAGATAAATAGAAATGACTAGCGAAATTGCTATCGGTTCAAGAGTCAGGAAGTCACCTTTTTACGAAGCGACGATTTCACACGGAGTTAAGCAATTTTCTATTTACAACCATATGTATATGCCGACTTCATACGGTAATCCAACTGCTGAATATGAGGCATTAACCGAAAATGTTTCTATTTGGGATGTGGGTTGTGAGAGGCAAGTGGAGATAGTGGGTCCTGATGCTCTTGAACTCGTTGACTATCTATCAACTAGAGGAATGAGATCATGTAAGGAGGGTAGATCACGTTACACACCAATTTGTGACTATCAAGGAATTCTTATTAATGACCCGATAACACTTTGTTTAAGAGACGATCGTTACTGGATATCAATCGCAGATGGTGATCTACTGCTATGGGCTCAAGCTGTAGGTTCTGAAAGAAACTTCAATTGCAGTGTTTTTGAACCCGAAGTTTCACCTTTGGCGGTTCAAGGACCGAAAGCTGATCAAACCATGGTTGATTTACTTGGAGATTGGGTTATGGACATACCTTTCTTTGGTTTTGTGGATACACAATTGGACGACATCCCATTTATAATCTGCCGTTCAGGGTGGAGTGGGCAAGGGGGGTTTGAACTATTTCTAACTGACAACTCTAAAGGAAAGGACCTTTGGGAAAGAGTCTGGAATTCTGGTTTAAGACATGGTATTCACCCAGGTACTCCTAATGCGGTTGAAAGGATAGAAAGTGGATTGCTTGCATATAGGACTGATTGCGGAGCTTCAGCTACCCCTTTGGAATTAGGTCTGGAACGTTTCATGAACTTGGAAAGAGAAGAGCGTTTCATTGGGAAAGAAGCCTTAATAGCGGAAAAAGGTAGAGGTCCTGCAAGAAGACTGGTGAAGGTTCTGTTATCAGGCGAACGTCTAGCTTCGCCAACTGAAGAGCCATGGACGGCACTTGATGAATCAGGAAATGAAATCGGAGAAATACGCGTCGCAGCATGGTCGCCCGCCATGGAAGGAAATTTAGGGTTGGCATTAATTTCAAGCAAAGATGCTGGTGCTGATTTCAATGCAGAGAGTAAAGACGGTCAAAGTTATAGAGCAACACACCTAAGTTACTTTGGTGACAGATAACCCTATTTTATAAATTAAGGAAATTTCATAATCGAATTTTCCCAACTGTAAAGTCGGCAAGCCTATGGGAGAGAATGTTGGAATGGAAAGTCAAAGCCAGTTCCTTGAACTCTCAGATGAAGACCCAGACACTATCTATGAACTCTTTGAGAAACATGGCTGGGGGGATGGTCTGCCACTGGTGGCGCCAACAGATAAACGTGTAACTGAAATGCTTAGTGGTATAGAGGCTTCACCAGAAGAAGTACTGACAGTTCTTCCACCAAGAGGAGGCTCGGCAACTTACAGATCTGTGGCAGTTAATGCCGTTTTAGCTGGCTGCAAACCGGAATATTTTCCTGTCGTTGTTGCGGCTGTAAAAGCCTTAGGTGATCAAAGGATTAATTTGCGTGGAGTTAACACAACTACTCACCCTGTTGCTCCTTTATTGATAGTTCATGGAAGAGCAGTGGATGAATTTGGTTTTAACTCCGGTTTAGGGGTATTTGGCCCCGGTAATAGGGCAAATGCAACGGTAGGGAGAGCGATACGACTGATATTGTTGCATATTGCAGGAGCGGTACCAGGTCCAGGTGATGCTTCAACGCAGGGACAGCCTTCGAAATACACCTACTGCATCGCAGAGAATCAAAAGGAAAACCCGTGGGATTCATATCCGGTAACGATTGGAGTCAATTCAGAAAGTGCACTTACTGTGCACTGTGGGGAAAATCCACATAATTTTCACGATATGGAATCGGAAAACATTGAGAGAATACTTGATAAGGCTGCTTCAGCTATGACCACTTTTGGAGTCAATAATGCTTGTATATCAGGTGGTGAATGGTTCGTTATCCTTTGTCCTGAACATGCTGCTACTGCGTTTGATCAAGGTTGGGGTAGGGAAGACGTTTCTGAGTACTTATTTGAGAAAGCGAGAATGCCAGCTGGTCGTTTTAGGGAGCAGTTCAACTTATTAGCGTGGGCAGACTGGATGCATTCACTTTCAGATGATGAATTAGTTCCAATGACGCAACAGGTTGAAAATATCAAAGTTCTAGTAAGTGGAGGCGCTGGAAAACATTCATGTGTAGTTCCCAGTTGGGGAATGACTCGTAGTGTCACAGTTCCCATATAAAAGGAGTGGGGAGGTCTAGTCTATGAATATGAAGATTCATAGTCCTGAAGGTGATTTAATGGATGAAGTGGTTGAGTTGTCTTCAACTACGCCATTGTTTTCTGGTGGGAAAATAGGGGTTCTCGAGAATGGTAAACCAAATGCTGATTTGTTGTTAACAAAAATTGCTGAAGGGCTTGCAGGTAGAATTGATGCAAAGTTTTCGATAACCACTGGAAAAGGCGAAAGAGCTAATGCTGCTACGGCATGCAATCCTCAAGTTGTTGGAATGCTTGCAGAGGAAGTTCAATTGGTTTTAACCGGCTCAGCTGATTGAGGATCTTGCACTTCGTGGAGTGTCCATGATTTGATTGAAATTGAAAAAGCGGGAGTGCCGGCTGTTGTTTTCACTACAGAAAAGTTTAAAGAACTGACTCGTTCCGCGGCTAATAGCTTAGGAATGCCGAAGGCTAGAATTGTGGTAGTTCCCCACCCTCTAGGGGGCACGGAAGAAGAGGTTGTTATTAGCTGGGTAGAGTCAGCTCTGGATGATTTGCTGAAAGTACTGGAGAACTAATTTGCCTATTGAAATCGACCATTCAGGAAAAAATGTTGTTGTAACTGGTGCTGGTGCTGGAATAGGACGCTCTATAGCATTTCTGTTCGCCCAAGCTGGCGCAAATGTTGCTGTGTTGGATAAGAGAGCTGACAAGGCACAAGAAACTGTCGAGTTGCTGGTTGCTTTAAATCAAGGTTCATTTTTCTCCATAGTTGGTGATGCTCGCGAAGAGAATCAGATTGAAAGAATGTTTGACGAGTCTTCGGAGAAACTTGGGGGGATTGATATAGCAGTTAACAATATTGGAATGCTTGGACCAGAGGGGACTGCTTCACTATTGGAAATGGATGAGAAAAAATGGCGGGATGTAATAGAACAAAATCTTCTAGTTACAGCCTTATCTATGAAGTCAGAAGCAAAACATATGAGCAAGACTGAAAGTGGCGTAATAATAAATGTGAGTTCAGGTGAAACTACAAGACCTAGTCCTTTCTTAGCGGGTTATGGTGCGGCTAAAGCGGGAATAAATCACTTGACTCAGACAGCGGCAGTCGAATTCGGACCTATGGGTATAAGGGTTCTAGCAATTGCTCCAGGTACAACTTTGACTGAAACGGTTGTAGATTTTTTTGATGATGATCGAATTTTAGCCATACAACAATCAAACCCACTGAGAAGGATGAGTGCTATTGAAGACTTGGGACACTTATCTGTTTTTTTAGCCTCTGACTTTGCCCAAAATATTACTGGTCAGTTTTTTTTAGCCGATGCAGGTGCTCATTTGTCCAGCGAGAGACCACCAAGTGTCTAAGGGATTTGATCTGCAAATCGATGATCTTATGAAAAAATATGGGTAGTTTCCCATCTTCAGACCCATTGAGGTCTATCACACAGGCGGAGATCTCTTCTTTTCTTCTAGACGGAGTTGTCCATTTGCCTGAAATTGTGAATAAAGATTGGCTTGATTTAATCGATTCCGCTTTGAAACTTATGCTTACTGAACCAGAGATGTTTGCTGATCTTACAGCACTTGGGAGTGATCTAAATAAAACTCAAGATTCGACGGTTTTAACCGACGAAGGTGTTAAAGGTGGGCGATTTTTGTCGGGAGTCGATCACTGGAAAGAGGATGAAATTTTTGCCGCGTTTGCAAAAATATCCCCTCTTCCTTCGATTGTTGCAGAACTTATGAACTCGGAAAAAGTTTACCTGTATGAAGATTCGGTTTTGATTAAAGAACCGGGTACGGCTGAGAGAACTGCTTTCCATCAGGATTTGAGTTATTTCCATATAGAAGGGGAGAACATTTGCACAGTCTGGGCTCCTTTGGATGACGTTGATTCTGAAACAGGTGGAGTCGTTTATCTTCGCTCCTCTCATAAGAGCAATAAAGTATTTAAACCCAATTGGTTTGTCGTGAATGAATCTTTACCCGGAACTGAAGGAATGGATCTGCCCGATATTGAAATAAGTGACGAAAAACTGGACTTGATTCAATTCAATACGAAACCTGGAGACTTGGTTGTGCATCATGCATTAACCCTTCATGGGGCAGGTGGGAACAGTTCAGTGTCCAAACAACGACGGGCAGTTTCAGTTCGTTATTGCGGGGATGATTCGACCTACAAGATTCGCCCTGGGACTCCCAAGAAATTGCATCATGAAAATATGAGAACAGGCGACCCTGTGGTTGATCATCCGGATTGTCCACTGGTTTGGGGTTAGTCAGATAACTACTAAAAAATTAAGTTACTTATGGGCATGGGATAAGACAGCGCGTACAGCATCATTTGCTGAGGTTCTGTTCAATACGGCCATAGCTTCATCAATTTGATCTATCGTGAAGACTTCTCCGAGTAGCGGGGCAGTCGGGAACTCTTTTGTATTAAGAATTTCTACTGCTTCTTTTAATGATTTATTAGTACCGCCCGCTCCGCCATGGATAGTAATTCCCCTCATTACCGCATTATCAGTTACGACTGGAACTGCTTCTCGGTCTTTGAGGCCAGCCCAAATTACATCACCGCCATATCTGACTAGGTCGAGGCATAATCCTGGTACTGATGGTGCACTACTTAGATCGACGACAAGATCAGCCATTATGCCACCAGTGATGTCTGTGATTCTTTCGACTAGGTCTTCGTTGGAGACATCAATAACGAAATCTGCTCCAATTTTTTCTGCTATTGAGAGTCTGTGATCATCTTCGCTGGTTCCTGTAACGATCACTTTGTCGGCTCCCATTTGTTTGGCCATAGCGGCAAAAGTTAAACCCATATGTCCAGGTCCTTGTATCACTACTTTCATTTTTTGACTCCAGCGAATCCGGCTTGTCCACGCAATGACATTGCTTAGGGGTTCAAAAATGGTCAACTCTTCAGCAGATATGTCATTAGTGAAGCGTTCAAGTTGGGTTTTTGGAAGAATTGACATGTATTCTCCGTAACCTCCCCAGAGTCCTTCAGCTTTATCTAGTCCAAAACTGTATCCGTAGCAACTGATGCCGAAGGGGTTTGAATCTGAAGGTTCTGTAGGTACAACAATGTTTACTGCTACACGGTCTCCAATTTCAACTCCGAGTTCTGATTCTGAGTCCAAGGCGTAGACCCTTCCAACTATTTCGTGTCCAGGAACAGTAGGTGAAACTTCTCCAGGAACATGTTTTTGGCCGTTTAATTGAGCGACATCGCTGTGACAGAGGCCGACGGCTTCAACAGCAAGAACTGCTCCACCTTTTGGAGGTTTGGGGATATCAAAGTCATCCCTTCTCTCCCAACTGCCATCTCCGTTGAAGATTACAGCGGAACAATTTTTCATGTTTGACACTGAAATTAACTCCAAAAATTATAGACGTTGCAGAAGGGTTCCGGTTCCCAGTCCGCCACCGCAACACATTGTCACCAAAGCGTGTTCGGTGTCAGTTCGGTGGAGTTCATGAACTGCCTTCGTTGTCAATATTGCACCTGTTCCACCAAGAGGATGACCTAACGCTATCGCTCCTCCATTTGGATTAACCCTCTCCATGTCCGGACTGGTTTCTTTTTCCCATGCCAGAACTACAGAAGCAAAGGCTTCATTGATTTCAACGATATCTATGTCGTCTATTTTCATTCCATTTTCGTTTAGAATTTTTTCAGTTGCGAATATTGGACCTGTGAGCATGAACTCAGGGTCTGAACCGACCAGGCAACTATCAACGATTTTAGCTAGAGGTTTCAACCCAAGATCTGCTGCTTTTTGGGCTGTCATCATCAATACTGCTCCAGCACCATCAGAGATTTGTGAAGAGGTTCCAGCGGTATGAACACCATTTTCACGTCCTGATGGTTTCAGATTTGCAAGTGATTCCATAGTGGTTTCGCGAAGTCCTTCGTCGCGAGTGACTGTGACACTTTCTCCTGAAAGATTTCCATCTTCATCAGTAACTGGAACTTCGATTGGGGTTATCTGTGTGGCGAATCGATCTTCTGACCATGCTCTGGCGGCGCGGTCTTGAGAAAGTTTTCCGAAGGCGTCGCAATTATCACGGGTAATTTTCCAATGGTCAGCGATTCTTTCCGATCCTTCGAATTGACTAGTCATCTCGAAATGCTCAAAGTAGTTACGATTCACCGGACTTCCTGCATTGGGTTCTTTAGGAATCGTAGCTCCGAAGCCAACTTGGCTCATAAGTTCCACACCACATCCAATAGCTGAGTCGACAGTTCCTGATGCCACTAGGGCGTATGCAAGATTTGTTGCCTGTTGAGAAGAACCGCATTGCGCATCGACAGTTGTGGCGGCTACTTCGATAGGTAGACCGGCGGTCAGCCATGCTGTGCGAGTTACATTCATAGTTTGCATACCTACTTGACCTACACATCCACCAACAACTTGTCCAACTTCTTTAGGATCTATTCCGGTTCTGGTAAATAAGGCAGATTGAACTGTCCCTAGCAGGTCTACGGAGTGTGAGTTGGAAAGACCACCACCTCTTTTACCTATTGGGCTTCTTACAGCGTCTACTATCACAACTTCTTCCATTTTTTCTCCTTGTTTATTTCACTTAGTGGGTTTTAATACTTTCAGATCGGCAGGTTTCCAGTAGCTGAAGAAGTAGAACCGTGATCCTTAAAGGCGGCTATTGTTCTTTGAGCTATACGCATTTGATGGATTTCATCAGCACCGTCGGCAAATCTAGACCATCTTGCATGTTGGTACATGTGAGCCAGAGGGGTGTCAGTTGAGTATCCGAGAGCACCGTGAACTTGTATGGCACGGTCGATTATTCGGTTGAGGCTGTTTGCTACGAAGTGTTTCGTCATTGAAACTTCTGATTTAAAATCATCTCCATTGTCAATTTTTGAAGCAGCGTGCAGAACCATTAATTTACATTGATAAAGCTCCATCGCAGAGTCAGCGATCATCCACTGAATTCCTTGTTTTTCAGCCAGGATTGAACCATGACTGTATCTTTCCAGGGATCTCTTAACCGTCATGTCAAGGGCCATCTCTGCCTGGGCAATCCATCTCATACAGTGTGCTAGTCGAGCTGGACCCAAACGGTACTGACCGAGTAAATGCCCTTGACCTCTACCACCTAACATCTGAGAATCGTGAACTCTAAGGTCTTCAATAACTATTTCAGAATGACCTGTTGATCCGTGCATTGTTTCAATTTCTCGAGTTTCAGTCCAACCATCGGATGGAAGGTCGATAATAAAAGCAGTATTTGCTGCTTGTGGTAGTTCAGGATCATCTTCGGTTCTAGCGATAAGGATTGCAAAATTTGCACGATGTGCATTTGAAATGAACCATTTATGCCCGTTGATAACCCATTCTTCACCGTCTTGATAGGCGTTCGTCTGGATAAGCGTTGGATCTGATCCAGCTACTTCTGGTTCAGTCATAGCAAAACAAGAAGTAGCTGTTCCCTTACAAAGAGGTTTCAGGTATTTTTCCTTTTGCTCATCTGTGGCCCAATGCAACATAGTGTGCATGTTTCCTTCATCGGGAGCCTGACAATTGAGAACCCACGGACCATAGTAGGATTTAGCTGCTTCTGCCTGAACCATAGCCATAGCTACGTGCCCTAGTTCCATCCCTCCCCATTCTTTTGGCATATGAGGCAACCAGAGGCCTTCTTCGAAAGCCTCTTTTCGCATTTCAATTAGTTTGCCAATCCTGTCTTTAGGATTTAACGGTTCGGTTCCATTGGAGCCTTCTATTATTTCTTCTCCGGGTTTCACTACCCGTTCAATGAACTCACGGACGTTATTCCGTATTCCTTCCAACTCAGGCGAAAGTGTGAAATCAATTGCCATTAGATGTCTTTACTGGGCCTTCCAGGTCCTTCCGTTGGCATGCCACTCATATCAGGATTGAGTTGTGCATCCTTCATTAGTTCCTTAACAATGTCTGTAAGGCCTTCAGGGTCATCTGTTTGTTTAGCAGAGGGTCCTAGATGCCATTGTTCGGCTATTCCAAGTCTTTCTCCGACAACATCGAATACTCGCCCTGTTACATTTTGGGCTGCTTCGCTACACAACCAAGCAGTGATTACAGAAATCCATCTTGGGCTCATTGCTTCTTCAGCACCTTCTTCTGTACCGACTATTCCCGGGAGGTCAGCGGTCATACGTGTGAAAGCAGCGGGTGCAAGACAGTTGACTGTTACACCATATTTGACGAGTTCCATCGCGGTGATAACAGAAAATGCTGCTATACCTGCTTTAGCCGCACCATAGTTCGCTTGACCAACATTGCCATAAATACCGGAAGGTGAAGAAGTATTAATGATTCTTCCGAAAGCTTCGCCTCCAGCTTTAACTGTTTCCCGCCAGAATACTGATGCGTGATGAACAGTTGAGAATGTTCCTTTAAGGTGAACATTTATCACAGCGTCGAAGTCATCTTCAGACATTGAAAAAATCATTCGGTCACGTAAAATCCCAGCGTTATTGATCAAAATGTCTAGCCGTCCCCAAGTGTCGACTGCTTGCTGAACCATCTCACCAGCAGCAGTAAAGTCGGCTACATTTGCACCATTTACGATTGCTTCGCCGCCCATTTCAACTATTTCGTTGACTACTTCTTGTGCGGGGCTTAGGTCACTGCCGGATCCATCCATATCGCCACCTAGATCGTTTACGACCACTTTTGCACCTTGACTTGCAAGCATGAGTGCATGTTCGCGTCCAATGCCTCTTCCCGCTCCAGTAACGATAGCCACACGACCTTCACAGAGGTTGCCCATTATTTCTCTCCTAAATTATTGTCCGTAATGCAAATTCATTCATGATGAGTGATTTGCAACTATTAAAGCCTAGGGTCGTATTTGAAAAGTTAAAAGTAAAAAGGAGGAAAGATGCCAACATGTGCATTTATAGGTTTGGGTGTAATGGGATACCCAATGGCTGGTTATCTGCAGAATTCTGGCAATCACACCACGGTTTACAATCGCACCATTTCTAAAGCCGAAAAATGGGTGGAAGTCTATGGAGGATCGTTAGCTGCTACACCTTGTGAGGCGGCTCAGGATGCTGATGTGGTAATGCTCTGTGTCGGAAATGACGATGATGTTAGGTCAGTTGTTTATGGAGAGTCTGGTGTTTTAGAAGGAATGGCGTCAGGATCTGTTTTGGTTGACCATACGACTGCATCAGCATTTTTAGCTAAAGAGTTAGAAGAAGCTTGCGCAGAAAAGGGCGTAGGTTTCGTTGACGCTCCCATCTCAGGAGGCCAGGCGGGAGCCGAGTCGGGTCAGTTGAGTGTGATGTGCGGAGGGTCTCAAGAGGCCTTTGCAAAGATTGAACCAATAATAGATGTTTATTCAAAAATCTCCATTCTCGTTGGCCCTTCAGGTCATGGGCAACTTACAAAGATGGTCAATCAGGTTTGCATTGGAGGTTTGTTGCAAGGCTTGTCAGAGGCATTGGAATTTGCGAAACGCTCAAACTTGGATACTGAAAAAGTTCTAGAAGCAATCAGTCAAGGAGCGTCTGCATCGTGGTATCTAAGTAATCGTTCAGAAACGATGCTTGCAGGGGAATTCAATCATGGATTTGCAGTTGACTGGATGCGTAAGGACTTTGGCATAGTTTTTGAAGAGGCAGAAAGAATTGGTTTCGACTTGCCGGTTACAGTGATGGTTGATGGTTTTTTTGCTGAGTTGCAAGAAAAAGGTCACAGTAGGTCGGATGTCTCCTCTCTCATAGAATTGTTAACAGAAAAGTAGATATTTCTTGACTAGATGTCCTTCTAATATGGAGAGGGTGGGACTGAGTCGCTTGCCGTAGTCCTGTTCAACTCTCTTCTTGCTCCCTTGTAGTCATTTAAAGCTATGTGTTGGGTTGATCTGTTATCCCAAATGACAAGGTCACCGGGCGACCACTTGTGTCGGAATGTGAACTGGATTCCAGTAGTCCACTGATTCAGCCATTTCATTAAATTTTCTTCTTCTTCAGTTTTCAGTTCTGGTCCCTTTAACCCGCGAACATAAGTTGGATTGAAAAAAAGTGACGGTTTCCCAGTTTCGGGATGTTTACATATCAGCGGGTGTTCTTGCGTAGCTTTGGCCTTTTCAGATGTTTCTATAGTCATGTTTGACAGTTGAGAATGAAGATCTTGTTGATCAGGGGAGTAAGAGGCACTTGCGGAATGTATTCCACTCATTCCATTCAACAGAGTTTGTGTTTTACTATCAAGGTGAGAATAGGCAGCAGTGTTAGAAGCCCAAACTGTGTCGCCACCGATTGATGGAACGTCGATTGCGTAAAGGATTGTAAATGCCGGCGGAATGGGAAGGAAGGAAAAATCGCTATGCCAGACACCTCCAAAGTTGAAAGCTTCTGGTTCGGTGTTTTCCTTAACGACTTTAATAACTTCAGCATGTTCATCTATTGGTTTAACGAAAGGAACGGGGGAATAAGGGCCAAGTAGGTGACTGAACTCAACTTGTTGCTTAGGTGTAAGAATTTGATCAGGTATTATTACAACTTCAAATTCGCAAATAGTAGCCCTGAGTGATGCGAGTAGTTCCTTATCCAGATCAGACTTAAGGTCGATTCCTGGAAGGCGAGCTCCTAATACTCCCGTTAGAGGTTCAACGTTTAGTGAACTTTTCACGAAACTTCTAAAGTATTTGGGAAAGAAATAGTTTTGTTCGCTCTTCAGTTGGATTAGTGAAGAAGTGTTCAGGTGTTCCAGTTTCGACTATTTGTCCACCTTCCATAAACATTATTTTGTCAGCAACTTCTTTTGCGAATCCCATTTCGTGGGTAACAACCATCATTGTCATACCTGACAATGCAAGCTCTTTCATTACATCGAGAACTTCTTTAATCATTTCCGGGTCTAAAGCTGATGTAGGTTCATCAAATAGCATGATTTTTGGTTCCATTGCTAATGCACGTGCGATAGCAACTCTTTGCTGCTGACCGCCGGAAAGTTGTCCAGGAAATTTGTCTGCTTGTTCTGGAATGCCAACTCTCTCAAGTAGTGACGAGGCTTGTTCTTCAGCCTCGGCTCTTGGTTTTTTTCTTACCCAAATAGGGGCAAGGCTAATATTGTCACGGACTGTCAGATGTGGGAAAAGGTTGAACATTTGAAAAACCATTCCGACTTCTGATCTAACTTTTTCTATATTGCGGAGGTCGTTTGAAAGCTCAACGCCATCAACCATTATTCGGCCTTCTTGATGTTGTTCTAATCTATTAATGCATCTAATCCATGTCGATTTACCTGAACCAGAAGGACCTAAGACAACTACTACTTCTTGCTCTTTAATCGTTGCAGAGACATTATTTAAGGCTTGAAAATCACCGAACCATTTTGAAACTCCTTCACAAACTATAATTTCTTTGGCATTTGCAAGGTCTCGGTCCTCTCTAATAGAAGATTCGGTTTCGTTATCAGTCATTTTGTTACCTTACCTTTCGCCGAGTCCAACGCGTTTTTCAACACGTTGACTAGCTTTTGACATGGAGAAACAGATCACCAGATACACCAGAGATACAAATAACAAGTTCTCTCTGGTGCTACCCATGAATTGTGTCTGCCCCGGAATTACAGATCTAGCTATATATAGGAAATCGAAAATACCGATTATTGCTAAAAGGCCAGTTTCTTTAAAAGTCGCGATAATTTGTCCCACCATTGGTGGGATAGCCACTCTAAGGGCCTGTGGAAGAACTATAAAAACCGTTTTTTGAGCATTTGTCATTCCGACTGCCTCAGCTGCTTCATGTTGACCTTGTGTAACTGATTGCAATCCACCTCTGACATTTTCGGCTAAATATGCAGCTTCGAAAATTATGAAAGCGATAGTGACGGCAGCTATTTCAGTTAGATCCATACCATCAGGTAAAAATAGGGGCACCATCACGCTGAAGAAGATGAGGATAGTTATTAGAGGAACACCTCGAATGAATTCAATAAAAGTAGTTGAAATCATTCGGAATATAGGAAACTTTGATGTTCTTGCAAGAGCTAATAGAACTCCTAAAGGAAAAGCTAGAACCATCGTAAAGAAAAAAATCATTAACGTGATTGCAAAACCTCCGATGAAGAAATCACCGGGGACTTTTGCTGTTGAAGGGGTGTTTATTGCTGTGATCAGCCAACAGAGAATCACCATAGATGCGATCCATACTTTGGTGTATCTGATACGTGCCGGTTTCTGGCCGCTAAAGGTTGGTGCAGCTAAAGCGAAGAAAGCTAATACCAGAGTTAAAATTCTAACGATCATGAGCATCTGAAATAAAAATGTTGCAAAACCAATAAAAAGAATTGCGGCTGAAATTACTCTTCCTTTTTCTCCGACATCTGGTTTTGTCAACCAAAGTAGAAGAACTGAACCAACAATTGAGAAGAATAGGAATATCGGTACATCAGTTGAGAAAAGATGTCTTGTGTCAAAATCTGGATCCCTTAAAACTAGGAAAAGAAGGAAAAGTGGTGAAATTAGCCAAGTTACTGAAAGGAGAGCTTTGCTTTTGGCCTCATCAATTTTCTCTCGTACGAAAGAGCCGAGAAAGTATGAACAGACAGCAACCAGAAACATTATTGTCCATGGCAGTTTTGTTGTCATTGCTACTGTCCCAGATTCAGCGAGAATCTTTGGTGTCCGGGTTGATAAATAGCTGTGGTGACCGTAAGGAATGACCCAAAGAGAAAGAATTGCTAAAAGAAAAGCTCCTGAAAGTAGCGTCAAAGAGCTGATGGTTTTGTCTTCATGAGAGGGTTTTAGTAAGAGGCCTATTCCGACAATAAGTATTCCTACTATTAGCCAGATTATTGTTGCTCTGTTGCTGAAGGGTGCTAAAAGAGTTGCTAACACTATGAAAGCCCCAAGTATCAGCAGGCGTTTTCCTACTTGAGAAAGTTGGACCCTTCTTCCGGCCCGCCAGAAAGCTAAAGAGATTCCTGTGAGGAAAAGTAAAAATCCGAGACTCACCCAAACTCTTACATATTGATGTTCAGGGTAGGCCTGTGTCATCAGTAGGCGCATGTTCGTGGCGGTAGCGGACCATTGTCTCAGAGGGTTGAAAATAAAGCTAAGTAATCCACGGATGATAAGAAGGATGGCTGCGGTCGATAAGACAGTGAGAATTGAATTAAAAGTGTTAGAGAAAAGGTTGGCTTTGAGCCATTCGGTGGGAGAAAGAGCAGCTACTTTCGGAGGAAGTTCATTATTAGCCAGCTCTGTTGAAGAGTCTGAGTTAATTAGATCTTGTGAAGTAGAGTTTGTTGAGTTCATCATCGTTCCACAATCTTCATTCGAACGTTGTAGTAGTTGACTATTACAGAAATTGTTAATGAGCAAGCGAGGTAGAAGAGCATCCAAATAGCCATTACAGGAAGCGATTTGCCTGTTTGGTTATAAACCGTTTGGCCGACTTGAACTATGTCACTGTAACCGACTGCTATTGCAAGGGATGTATTTTTCGTAAGGTTGAGATACTGGTTTCCCATGGGAGGCAGGATGATTCTTATTGCTTGAGGGAGGACGATGTGACGAAGAGATTGGCTTCTGCTTAATCCAACAGCATTTCCTGCTTCGATTTGTCCTTTCGGAACGGCAAGAATTCCTCCCCTTATTATCTCTGCGACAAAAGCAGAAGTGTAAAAAACTACACCAAAGAAAACTGCTGCGAATCCAGGACTCATAGTTAGTCCGTTTATACCATAGTTGGCAAATTTTCCAGGCTTAACTATGTCTGGCTTCATGGCGCCGAATGGGCGAGCGGCGCCGTCTACCTCAAATTTAGCTTCAAGCATCTGGAAGAGGTCTCGACCGCTATTCAAAATCCAAGAAGATATTCCAGTCCAGCTGATAACGACAATAATTGCTATTAGGGCACCGGTCCCAACAAAAACCATTCTGAAAATATCGTCATCGATTAAAGAAAGATGTCCAGTGGCACTTCTACGACTGGCGAAAAAGTTTCGAATCCAGCGGGAGGCGAAAAAAATAAGGACCGAGGCAATAAGAATCTTTACAAGAGTTGTTGGGATGTTCTCAAAAAGAGTGGCCAAGCCTGCGAATATTTCACCTACAAAACTGAATATCGGATGGACAAAAATTCCAATAATCGCAAAGGTGCAGATAGTCAAAAACGCCCAAGAAGCAGCGTGCGTGTCTTCACCTGTCAGATCGTGTTTCTTCCCCCTTTGGTTTCTGATGAAGTACGCGGCGATACAACCAACGGCAACAACAGTAATCCATTGGTAGAAGCCATCAGATATAAAAACTCTGGGCATTGAAATGCCCTTATTTGATACGTGGAACCATCCATGTATCGGTCCCGAATCCAGAGTCACACGGGGCAGAGCGGTCAAAACAGCGAAATAGAAAATCATTTGTACTAGAAGCGGCACATTTCTTAAGGTTTCTATCCATAAGCCTGCGAGGCGTTTTATGAGCCAATTATTTGAAAGGCGAGCTAATCCGACTACAACTCCAAGGAAAGTTGCGAAAATTATGCCCACGACTGCCATGCGCAAGGTATTAACCATGCCCACCCAAAGAGCCCTACCGCCAGTTGCGGGTGAGGTGTCGATGCCTTCGCTTAGTTGAATATCGGGAGGGCGCTCAAGAAAATCAAAGCCGGTATTAATATTTCTAGCTTGAAGATTGTCGCCGGCTTGCCCAGCTAAAAACCATAGGGAAGCTACAACTACTGCTAGTAGACCTAATTGTGTGACCCATTTAATGACAACTACATCACGCCATAAAGGAACTCTTTGAGAAACTGCTTTAAGTGTGCTTGAGTTTTCTTCTGCGGATGATTGCATAGGTTTTCTTTTCGCTTAAACCTGAGACTGGGTTATGGAAATCATAGCAAATATTAGCGTCCCTGTATAAGTAAAAAAGTCCTAGGCCCAAGGTGAAATTCACCTTGGGCCATTAGGACTTTATTAAAAGATAAGAGTTTTACTTATCGTGCTGGTGGAGCGTAAATTAATCCACCATCTTTCCAGCCGGCGTTAGCGGAACCGTCACGATAGAGACCTACTGGATTGAGGTTTCTATTGTAAATGTCGCTGTAGTTACCGACCTGTTTGATTACTTGATGGAAAGCGTCAGCGCTTAGTCCCATAGTGGTCTGGAGTTCACCATCACCACCGAGTAGACGTTGGAGCTCTCCTTCGTATGAGGATCCTGCACCTACATTGCCCTGATTTACTCCGTATTCATCAGCAATGATTGTTGCATAAACGGTCCAGTTAACTGCATCTGCCCACTTAGAGTCATTTTGACCGTAGGTAGGTCCTAGAGGCTCCTTGGATATTGGAGTAGCTGGGAAAATAACCCATTCCTCATCAGCAGGTTGCTGTTTAACTTTACGACCCACAAGAGCCGATCCGTCAGTGGTTGAAATATCACAAGCGCCATCGATAAATCCTTGCCAGTATTCATCGCTGGTTTCAAATGTCTTGAGTGTGATATTTACACCTGCAAGCTTTGCATATTCTGAAACATTCTTTTCAGTTGTTGTTCCTGCGTTTGTGCAGACAACTGCGCCTTCAAGGTCAGCTGCTCCGGAGTTTGCGGTAAACCCATCGGAAGCGCGGCCCATAAGCTGCTGTCCGTCATAATAAGTTGTTGGTCCAAAGTCCATACCTACGTCGGTATCACGGCTTTGAGTCCAGGTTGTGTTACGGATCAAAACGTCAACATCACCACTCTGTACGGCGGTGAAACGCTCTGATGCTGTTAGAGCTGTGAACTTAACTGCATCTGCATCTCCAAGAACTGCAGCTGCTACGGCACGACAGTAGTCGGCATCAAAGCCTGTCACTGAACCGTCAGCTTGAGTTTCTGAGAATGCAACAGCACTTCCACTTACTCCACAATGCAAGGTTCCACGGGCCTGAACGGTGTCAAGAAGACTTCCGTCGGCAACCATTTCAACTTGCGCGGCAGCTGCTGTTGTAGCAGGTGCTGCCGCTGGTGCTTCTTCTTCATCGCTACCACAAGCAGCTGCAACAACCCCAATGGTTAGTGCTACTGCAAGTAGTTTTACGAACTTGCTGGTCATAAGTAATTCCCCTCCAATTAACTGGGATATCCAAATAGGTTTTTCCTATTCGACCGTTAAACGGTAAATAAACGTTATGTCTGAAAGCTATAAGAGGCAACTTTTGAAAAAACTTCATACTTTTGTAAGGTTTAATAACTTAAAAAGCCTGATTTTATAGGGTTTTAGGTTTAGTTGATTTGCCGGTTCATGTCTTTCCAGTAAGGTTCCCGTAGTTTAAATTTCTGCAGTTTACCAGTGGTGGTTCTTGCAAGTTCTTCAAGAAAATCAATTGAAGTTGGACATTTGTAATGAGCAAGGTTTTCTCGACAATAAGAAATTAATGTTTTTTCATCTGTTGATTCGCTTTCTACAAGCACAACAAGAGCTTTAACAGTTTCTCCCCATTTCTCGTCTGGCACTCCTATTACAGCAACTTCCGCGACCGACGGGTGAGAGAAAAGAACATCCTCTACTTCAATTGATGAAATATTTTCACCGCCGGAAATTATTACGTCTTTTTTTCGGTCAGTTATTGTCACATATTGATCTTTTCCGAGTGTTGCCCCATCACCTGTGTGGAACCAGCCGTTCGCTAGCGCTTCGTCGGTTGCCTCAGCTTGCTTCCAGTAGCTTTTTAGGACATGGTTACCTCGAACCAAAAGCTCACCATCTGGTGAAGTAGAGAGATCTATGCCAAGTGCTGGACTACCGGCACTTGAAAGCAAAGCAGCTCTTTCTTGTGCTGTCTTATCATCCCACTCTGGACGGATACGGTTCATTGTTACGAATGGAGCTGTTTCTGTTAAACCGTAGATTTGAATGAATTCCCAGCCTAGTTCCGTTTCGACTCTTTCTATTGTTTTGGTAGGTGGTGGTGCTCCTGCAACAACTATTCGCATCTTTCCACTTCCGGGAATTTCTCCGTCCCAGTCAGTTGCAGCTTCGAGGATGGAAGCTATTACAGCTGGAGCGCCGCAGAGCAGAGTGACGTCATGTTCTGCGATGCGTTTTAGGATTTCTAAGCCGTCTACTTTTCTTAGGACGATATGTCGGCCTCCCATTCCAGTAATTGCGTAAGGCATTCCCCAGCCATTGCAGTGGAACATAGGAAGCGTATGGAGATATATCTCGCGATGGTCAACGCCGGTCTGCCAACCAAAGATTGCAGCATTTAGCCACAAGTTTCTATGTGTCATTTCGACACCTTTAGGACGAGCGGTGGTGCCACTTGTGTAGTTGATGGTCGCTGTGGCGTTTTCATCTGGAGTCCAGGGCTTCGGAGTATTCGTGTTTTCAAATAGATGATCTGATTCTTCGCCTAAAACAAAAAAATGTTTCACATTGATGTCTGCAAGATCTTCCTTAAGTTCAGGGTCGATTAAAAGAACTTCCGCGCCTGAGTGTTCAACTATGTAAGAAATTTCTTCTTTATTAAGTCTGAAGTTTATTGGAACTCCGACTCTGCCAAATGCGCTGGTTCCAAATAGGAAGATAAGCATCCTTGCGGAATTTTGTGAAACGATTGCTATTCGTGCACCTAGTTCAATTCCAAGAGCGTCAAGTCCTGCAGCTAAACTGCGAGCTGATTGACCGAGTTCTTTATATGTGAGTTCACTTAAGGGGTTTGCTGGTTGATCAGGTTCATCGACTACGGCAATTTGATCTCCGTAGACCAGTTCAGCTCTTTTGAGATAGTCGATAAGGGTTAGTGGTATCTCCATGTTTGCCTCGTTGTCCTAAGTGTTTCCTGAAGAGAGACTACTTCGAATTGGTGTTCATTTTCATCTCAGGTAATACGCTTATATTAGAAATAGAAAAGTTAGTTGCACTCTTATGGGGAGAAGGCGATGGAAGACAACAGAGATTTACTGGAAGAGTACCGGTCAAGCATCGACAATGTTGATGCTGCTCTGATTCATTTACTCGCTGAACGGTTTCGTATAACTCATCAAGTTGGTGTCTATAAGGCCGAGAATGGTTTACCTGCTGAAGACAAAGAAAGAGAAGCTGAACAGGTTAAACGAATGCGTGAACTGGCAGAAGATGCCGGCATAGATCCTGTATTTAGCGAAAAATTTCTACGTTTTATCATTGAAGAGGTAATCAGACATCATGTCGAGATCGATACTGATACTTCTTCTGATTAACGCTCAATCTTTTGAGCATTTTAAGGTTTGAGCGTTAATTGCCTCTAGGCGTCTTCTTTATGAAAGATCTCATGTGCCGCTTCTCGCACCTCTTCATCTTTGTCTTCAAGACTCTTGTCAAGATCAAAGTCTTCATATTCTGAGCCTGTATCAACCCAGTCTTCAAACTCGATTACGCCTATTTCAGTGAAACGGTCACGAAGCCATGCGTCTCCTGCATCAAGAAGTCCAAGTTTTTTGCAGTTAGGAACTATTTTTGAAAACAGCATGCGTTGGAAGACTTTTAATTCTTCAGGCATTTCGAGCTGGTATTTAACCATTTCTTTAACATCAACTCCTAGCTTTTCCCACATCTCTTGACGTAAGAAACGGTCTCTCATGCGAAGTGCAGCTTCGAATGTGAACTCTTGCCTTTCACGGATCTCTTTAGCATCCATATCCTTGTAAATCTCTTGAAGACTTAAAACCCCGAATGCGACATGTCTGGCTTCATCGGACATGACATAACGAAGCAATTTTTTGAGAAGAGGTTCTTCTGTAGTTTGGTGCATGAAACCAAAGGCTGCTAGAGCTAGTCCTTCAACCATTATTTGCATCCCCAGATAGGTGATATCCCAACGACTGTCGTTGATTATGTCATCGAGTAGGGTTTTTAAGTGGTGATTAATCGGATAGTTGATTCCACCCATTTTCTGATCGAGGTATTGAGCGAACACTTCAACATGTCTTGCTTCATCGAGCACCTGGGTAGAAGCGTAGTATTTAGCATCAATCCAAGGAACAGTCTCAACTATTTTTGCCGTGCATAGAAGCGCTCCCTGTTCACCATGCATGAACTGTGAAAGACTCCAATTGAGAGATTCGACTGCCATTTCCTGCCACTGCTTGTCAGAAAATTTATGAAGAGGGGATTTAGGATTCTCTTTGAAGTAATCAGCCTCTAAAGGATTTGCTGGGAGAAGCATGGTGTATGGGTCCACTTCGATGGACCAGTCAAGATCAGTTTGACCGTTCCATTGTGAAGTTTTTGCTTTTTCATACAAACGGTCAAGAGAAGCTCGTTCTCCTTTGTCATAACCCCAGGTGAAGATCGCATCAGCGTTATCTTCCACGGTGTGTATTAAGGAAGTTACGTCCTCATTCCACACTGAATACTCAGTTATTCTTTCTGGGTCATTAGCATATTCTTCGGTGCTTTGATTAGTTTCTACTGTGGTCACGATTATCCTCCGTGGGTTTTCGTTTCGGTATTAATAAATGCTTCAATTACTAGATTTATAACTGTTGTCCAGTCATCTCTGGAAGGGAGTTCCAGTCCAATGGTTCTGGTTAAGGTCATTCCAAATCCAATCGCATGAGCCAATCTCATTAGTGCAAGTTTGTTTTCATCTTGCTGCGGGGCTGCTTCTTCAATTAGCTGACCAAGTTTATTTTCTTCACTTTGTAAAACATGACGCAACCGTTCGGCGAGCTCAGGGTCACGTTTTGCTGCAACTACAGCTTCGAGAAAAAGTCCCGTTCCATCTGAAAGGTCATCTAGAAGATGGTCTCCGAGATGGGAGAGCACGTCGACAGCTGATGCATTCGAATGAAGTGAGTTGAGTTGTGTCAACAAATGTCTATCTACTGCATCAATAAGAAGTTCAGCTTTTCCGCTATATCGACTGTAAATTGCTCCAGTTGTGACTCCTGCACGGCGAGCTATCTCAGCTACACCTGCTTTTTCGTAGCCATTTTCTGCGAAAACCTCTGCAGCTGCATGAAGAAGACGTTCTTTTAGCTCATCTTGATCTGTATGCGTTAATTCAGTTGCAAGAGCCATGGATCGATAATAACGGTTATTATCGAAATGTCAAGTCATGGTCAGTCAATTCAAGGTCGTAGAAGTTTTAAGCGAGAGTCGCTGCTAAATCTGACTCCAAGGCGTTTCTTTGCTCTTTTGAAAGCTCAACTTCTCCCGCCAAGTCACCAAATGTGCAACCAAGAGCGATGGCAGGCTCTTCAGTAGCAAAATTTAGGTATTGAACTGCAGATAGTCTTCTATCTCCTACTTGGGTCGAATCGTGTTGAGCGAATATTTTGTTACCTTTTTGGTCTAAAAGGTATATACATTTTTCTAGCCCCATCCAACTTTCTAAAAGAGGCTTTCTGTCAGATTCTGCTTCAATTTCTATCAACAAGACACAAGCTAACTCTCCAGATTTTCCTAGAAAATTGTTGTAAGTACTTAGTTCTTCCAGGATCGCAGATTCTCTAGCAATTTTTTCAGCTCTCATGATTTCAAGAATCTGGTACCTGATCGTTTCATGATTTTCGAATAAAAAAGTTAGGTTTTCCCCTAGATGGATTCGGCGAGGTTTTTTTATTTCGAAAACTTTGCTTCGGATTTCTGCTCGATGATCTTCATATGTTTGGTAGTCGATTATTTCTGATCGTTTCACGTGGTGTGATTGATTTTCAGAAGGTTTTTCAGTCATTAGCAGTTTCTTCTTCTATTTTGTCAACAGAATTGGGAAAACCAGAACTCTCGTAAGCTTTAGCCAAAATAGACATTGGATGCATTGGTCTTCTGTCAGAATGTTGGTCAAATTGCATTGCAGCCAAGGGGCAATCAGTCGCCCAGATTTCTGCGGAACTTTCTGACATCGAATCGAAGGATTTTTTTCCAATTCGTACTGAAGCTTCAAATCCCTCGGTCTTCATGGCATATGTTCCGTCGTGACCACAGCATTCCATCGTAGTGTCGACCTTAACTCCTGGGATTTTGCGAAGAAGATCACGAGCCTTGAAGCCGATTGACTGGGCTCTCAAATGACACGGAGTGTGATAGCTCACTTTTTGAGGAGATGAAGAAAAGTCAGTATTAAACCTTTCTTCATCTCTTAAAGACCAAAGGTATTCACTTGGGTCAGCAATATTCTCAGCTACCTTTAACGCTCGATCTTTATCTTTAGTAGAGACGAGTTCAGGGTATTCCTGTTTCAACATCATCGAACAAGTTGGATTAATAGCTATAACTTTTTTACCTGCTTTGACATGTGGTTCGAGTATGTCAAGGTTACGGGAAGCAAATTCTCGCATACTTGCAAGATCTCCAGATTCCCAAGCAGGCATTCCGCAGCATTCCAATCCTTTTTCACAAGTTACTGAAACTTCATTTTTTTGCAAAACGGTGACAGTATCTTGACCTATTTGAGGTTCGTTATTTTCCACGTAGCAAGTTGGGAAAATTACCACTTCACCTTCAGAAGGGTTGCAGATTAGATTTTTTGATTCCGCCCAGGAAGAAAAAGTTTTTTTCGGATAGCTAGGGAGGTTTTTATCCCGATGAATACCGACTAGTAATTCTAAAAATTTTCTATGCAGTCGGCTTCTTTGATTCAGTTTGTCTGCAATACCCGAAGTGCGACGGATAATTTTTGCAGTTTTTTCTGGATTACCGAGAATTTTACTTCTGAAGGTAACACCTTCTCTCACTGTTCTCTGTGCTTTATATCTATGAACTAGTTTTGGGAAATCTAATAGAAATTCATGGTTTTCCCTTACCGTATAGGGGCACTGAACCTCGCAGAGCTTGCACTGGAAACAAGTGTCCATAACTTGTTCAGTTTCGATTTCAGATATTTTTCTTACATCACCATCGTGTCGGTCATCTATAAAGGAAAAAAGGATTGGGAAACTATCGCAATACTTGAAGCACATTCTGCATCCATGACAGATTTCAAAAGTACGGTCAATTTCCAGCGAAAGGGCATCAGTGTCCCAGTAAATATCTTCTGAAGGTGAATATGAGATCCCCTCTGTGGGGGAGTAAGAGATGGGTTCACTCACGGTTTTCTCCGAGGTTTTCGAATATAATTTTCAAAATTTGTGAGTGAGTCTGTCTCAATTAATGGCTAACTGATTCCATCTAGAAGTGACTGAAATCTTCCTGCATGAGCTTTTTCGGCTTTTGCGAGAGTTTCAAACCAGTCAGCTATTTCTTCGAAACCTTCTTCGCGTGCAGTTTTTGCCATTCCTGGGTACATCTCGGTGTACTCATGGGTTTCACCAGCTACAGCTGCAGCTAGATTTTCAGGTGTTTCCCCTATTGGCAATCCGGTAGCAGGGTCTCCGGCAGACTGCATGTAGTCAAGATGACCATGAGCATGACCTGTTTCACCTTCTGCGGTATCTCTGAAATTTCCAGCGATGTCCGGATATCCTTCGATGTCCGCAACCTTTGCGAAGTAAAGGTATCTACGATTTGCCTGCGATTCTCCGGCAAATGCGGCTTTTAAGTTCTCGTGGGTCTGGGTTCCTTCGAGGCTCACTTTATTCTCCATTCATTATAGATTTAATTCTTATTCTAATTCTAGAGGGTTAATTTTCAAGAACTCAGGATTGATTTGTGAGATAAGACACAGGGAAACAAAATTTCCAATTAAGGAGAGGCTATTTATTCAACAATTTTTCAAAAAGTGCACTGATTTCGCCATTTTCGGCTTGTCTCCCAGTCTCATGTTTCGAATAGATCAGTTCACCGTTAACGGCCACGTCAAAGATGCCACTTCCACCCGGTATGAGCCGCACATCTTCTATCACTTGTTGATGGTTTCTCAATAAATCTTCAACTGTGCTCACGGCATAGCTTGAATAATCTCAAGAAAGACAGTAAGTGATCTCGACTCTATATTTGGCCATAGATTCACATTAGCCTCTTCCAGGTGGCCGGTTGTCACCCCCCGCTACATTTATTGCACCTTTTTGAACGACAATTTTCGTCGGAAGTTCACCAAGTTGTTCTCCATCACCACGTATTATTCCTGTTCCCGCTATTTCAATTTCGGAAGCTTCATAAATGGAGACCTTGGGGTGATCCATATGGTCGCCTGTTCGAACCTTTAAGAAAGATCTCAATAAATCAAACTTGCCGACATCACCAATTATGCAGACATCTAAAAGACCGTCGGATGTAGAAGCGTCAGGACATATTTTCATACCTCCCCCGAAGAATGCAGAATTTGCGACAATTACAGCAGCAGCTTTTATCTCTAGGCTTTCATTGTCGAGTTTTAGTTTGTAGAAGTTGGGTGACATTACTGGAAGTTCCATAAGGGTGGCGAATGTATAGCTAGACGAGCCTTTGGGAAAACGTAGAGTGTTAGCACGTAGATTTACGGCAGCAGGAAAACCACAAATGGTGCTAGTGGCAACAAAAGTCGAGCCACATTTGATTAAATCAACCTCTATAGCAGGTGATAAGGCCTTCTGCGCCTGTTCAAATAATCCGCCAGAATCTAAACCTAAAGATCTAGCGAAATCATTTCCAGTACCGACAGGGATTACTCCTAGTGTGGTGCCCGTTCCAGCTAGCACATTTACAGTTTGGTTTATCAAACCGTCGCCTCCGACAGTGACGAGCCTGTCAATGCCAGAATTGACTGAATCGGTTGCTACTTCTACAACTTTGCTTCTATTTTCGGGTATGAGAAGGTTCACCTCAGCACCTAATTCATTCAACAAATCTTTCAATTTTTCAGCAATAGAAATCGCTTTACCTTTACCGGCTAAAGGATTAACAAGAAGTGACACTTTTATCATGATCTAATGATGACTCATTGTTAGTCTTAAGTGATGGATGAAGCGAGGAGAGTCATGAAAATTAGAAAATGTACTGGGATAGTAATGGCAGCTCTATTGTTGATCTCATGTGGAGGTAGTGCGGAAAAAAAGGCAGTTGCTCCACCCATGGATGGAGTGGTGCGTGTAACAACCTATGACAGCCAAAAATTTGATGCTGAAATGTATGAAGCAGAAGAAGGTCTAGTGAAGATTGAGTATTTGTTAGATGGTTTCCAATCTCACACTTTGGTTATAGAAGGCATGGAAGATGATTTTAAGCTCGAGGTAGGGGATGAAAAAACAGCCCTTGGTGAAATAGAGTTAAAAGCCGGCCGATACATCCTTTACTGCGATATAGCCGGTCATAGAACTAGCGGCATGGAAGCAAAACTATTAGTTAGTTAGAGTTTTACCTCGCAAAAGATAAGGGTTTTTGTTTAAGCGAGTATTTCAAAAAGCAGATACAGAACCAATGTTATGAGAAAACCCCATTTGATTGTGTCTTGATGTTTTTCTAAAACAACCTTGTTGACACTGCTGTCATAACCACCGATCTTGCCAAGAGCTGATAACTGCATGACAAGCCAAATCACAGCAAAAACAATCCATAAAACTGCTCTAGTCCCACCTTCTGGATTTTCAAAGTTAAGCCCAAAGTGGCTTGGCCACATCATAAAGAAAATAAGCGGTATCGAGAACAGGGTATTTACACGACTAGCGCGACCGGCTCTTTTAGCTGCTGCAGGAGCTTCAGAGTCAGCTTCGCCACCCTCGCTCACTGTAACTGACGAACCGATAGCGATTTTCTGTGCAGGCCAGATCACCATCCATACGTTTGCAGCCATAGTGGTTCCAAGAATTGCACCAAAAGCAATTCCCATGCCTGGAGCGGAACGCCAGTAGTCCATATCGTGGATTAGTTCCTGATGAACCAATATCCATATTCCTGATACCCAGGTGAGCATTGCCGCCCAACGGAACCACCAAAGTGTGCGCCAAGTAATTTTTCGTAGAGCTTCTCCGCGAGAGGCATCGCTCATTTCTCCAAATGCTGCACCTTGTATAAAGTTAAAGAAATACAACAGGCCTATCCAGGTGATTCCACCTAGGTAGTGGGCGTAGCGGCCTAGTGCTTGGCCTCCGCCGGAAATTCCCATCCAGTCATTAAAAAGTTCCACAGCCTCTCCTTGTCTGGGCTTGAGCGACAAGGAAATAATGGCACGTAGAATGCTCGAAGACAATAACCGGACATATAAATTTCCGAATTTTTATTAAAGAAAGTTTGGCGTAAGATTAAACACATGAAAATTGAAGAGATTGATCTGGCTCGCGCAGAGTTCTGGGCTGAACCATTGCACTACAGAGAAGAAGCTTTTGACCTTTTGCGATCAGAGGATCCTTACCGTTATTTCGATTTGCCAGAAGAAATCTTTGGAGTAATCCCTGAGCAAAAAGGATTCCATTCTCTTGTCAGACATTCAGATGTAGCAGAAGCAAGCAGAAGACCAGAAGATTTCTGCAGTGGTCAGGGAGCCACAAGTGTTGTTGATTTTCCGGAAGAAATGCTTGATTTTTTCGGCTCAATGATAAACATGGACGACCCGAGACATAAGAGATTAAGAAGTATTGTTTCCAGCGGTTTCACACCACGTCGACTTTCATCAGTAGAAGATTCCGTCGAACGAATTGCACAAGAAATCATCATGAACGCACTTGAAAAAGGAGAGTGCGATTTTGTAGTCGAAGTAGCCGGCCAACTGCCTCTTTTGGTCATTTGTGAAATGATGGGTGTTCCAGAAGACCGAGTCGATTTTGTATTTGAAAAATCAAACATGATCCTCGGAGCGGGCGATATTGAATATACGCCTGAAGGAACTGACATTATTGCTGCAATTATGGGTGCGGCATTTGAACTGGCAGCTCTCATGAGAGAAATGCTGGAAGAAAGAACTAAAACACCAACTGATGACTTGACCTCAGCTCTTCTATATGCGGAAGTAGAAGGAGAGAAGCTCACCGAAGAGGAAATCGCTTCATTTTTTATTCTTCTACTAGTAGCAGGAAATGAAACAACCAGAAATGCACTTTCCTGGGGATTGCATTTACTGACCGAAAATCCTGAACAAAAAGAAATTCTCTGGAATGATTTCGAGAATTTGGCTCCAAAAGCTGTAGAAGAAATCGTTCGTTGGGCAAGTCCAGTGATCTTTATGCGGAGAACAGCAACAAGAGATGGTGTGCGTATAGGTGATCAGGAGTTTGAAGAAGGTGACAAACTGAGTCTCTACTATTGGGCAGCTAATCGTGATCCGTCAGTTTTCGAAGATCCCCACAAGTTCAATATTTCACGCGGAACAAATGATCATTTCGGCTACGGAGCGCCAGGACCACATTTCTGTCTAGGTGCACATCTCGCTCGACGCGAAATAACCGTCATGCTTCGAGAGATACGCAAAAGCATTCCCGGACTAATAGCGACAGAGCAACCTGACAGATTAATGAGTGGATTTATAAATGGGATCAAACACCTTCACTGCACGTGGTGAATCAATCTACGATCACATCTGAAAACTGATCCCTGAGTGTTTTCTTGGAAAACTTTCCAACTGAAGTTTTAGGAACTTCGTCAATGAATTCAACACGTTCAGGAATCCACCATTTGACTACACGGTCATCTAGCCAAGAGAGGATGTCTTCAGAGGAGATTTGAGAACCTTCAGAACGAACAACACAAGCCATAGGACGTTCACCCCACTTTGTTGAAGCAACTCCGATAACAGCGGCTTCGACAACATCTGGATGAGCCATGATTTCATTTTCCAATTCGACTGAACTTACCCATTCACCACCAGATTTGATTAGATCTTTGGTTCTATCAACAAGACTGATATAACCGTTTGAATCGACAGTTGCGACGTCACCGGTTTTAAGCCATCCGTCTTCGGTAAAGGAATCATTGGCTCTCTCATCGTTGTAGTAGGTTTTAGCGACCCACGGTCCACGAACTTGAAGCTCACCACGAGATTCGCTGTCCCAAGGGAGTTCTTCTCCGGTTTCTGGTTCAACAACCCGGAAATCAACTCCAGGTACAGCAAGCCCAACAGTCGTACGTAGATCTGCTTTGGCGTCTTCATCAAGATCAGAAAGGCTCGATTTAATATTACAAACAGCAGCAATCGGACTGGTTTCTGTCATCCCCCAAGCTTGCAGGATAGGTAGACCCGTCTGCTCCCGGTATCCCTCTGAGAGAGATTTAGGAACAGCTGAACCACCGCACGGTATTGAACGTAGAGCAGATGTGTCTCGGCCTTTAAGCTCTGGTAAAACACCCATCCAAATAGTAGGAACACCAGCAGCTACTGTAACTTTCTCATCTTCTATGAGGGTTGCCAAAGCAGTGGGGGAAAGATCTGCGCCGGGCATCACCAAAGTTGCTCCGGTTGCAACACCGGCATGAGCAATACCCCATGAGTTAGCGTGAAACATTGGAACGACTGGCATTAAGACATCTTTCTCATTAATTCCTATAGTGTCGGCCATCATCACACCAAATGTGTGTAGAACCATTGAACGATGGGAATATACAACACCTTTTGGATTACCCGTAGTTCCTGATGTATACATCATTGATCCAGCACGGTTTTCTTCAACCGTTTTCCATTCCACAGGATCAGCGGCTTCTAACAATTCTTCGTAGTCATGAACATTCGCATTAATTTCTGCAGGGTCAGGTGCGGGTGCGCCATCATCCATTAGAACGACATGTTTTACAGTTTCGAATTGGTTCATTAAAGGCCAAATTAAACCTGCAACAGATTGATCTACGAAAACCACCTCGTCTTCTGCGTGATTAACTATGTAAGTAAGTTGATCAGGGAAAAGTCGAAGATTCAATGTATGAACCACGCGCCCAGTACATGAGGGAGCGAAATACAATTCCAGATGCCTTGAGTTGTTCCAAGCAAAAGTTGCTATACGACCATCGTCAGTTATTCCAAGGTCATCGAATACTCCACCAAGGCATCGCGTTCGTCTAGCCCAGTCTCCATAGTTCAACCTTTCCCTTCCGGAAGGAGTCGCTGTAACAACTTCTTTTTCTGGGAAAAGTCTTTCCGCTCGGGCGAATATGTGATTAAGAGAAAGTGGAACATCCATCATCAAACCATCCATTTGATTGACCCTCCTAAAAGTTTTTGACTTGTCTCTCCTGTGAAGGTATCAGCCCGAATAACAATGAGTTCAGTCGAGTGTTGCTAAAACACCGAGTGCTATCAGAACAATGTTTCTTAGTAAGTCCCAAGAAGAGATCTGTTTAGTAGACCAAGATCCGAAACACGCGCAGTCTTGAGGGTTGCCAGAAAGTATTTGGGCTGCAATAAGAGTAGTGAAAGCTACTAGTAGAGCTACGGCACAAGGTCCACCGGAACGAGGATCAATTGCTAGCAGGACGGAGCAGAGAAGTTCTACAGTTGGAAGCAGAGAGGCTAAAACTTTGGGAAAAGGGAGTCCTAAGGCTGCAATAGATTTTTCGGTCCCAGTTGGATTACGAAATTTACTAACTGCTGCAAAAACAAAAACGATTGCCAGTAAAAAGCCAGCCCATGCACCCAATTAGTAACCTAGCTCTACATCAACAGGTGCTAAAAGTTCTTCATCGTTAATGAAACGTCGAACATTTTCCTCAATAAAAGGATCAAGTAGTTTTAAACCCATTTCCGGAGTGTTGCCGATGTGAGGTGTGATAAGGCAACGCGGATCAGACCATAGAGGGTTATCTGGTGGTAGAGGTTCAGGGTCGGTAACGTCTAAAGCCGCTCCGGCAATTTTTCCTTCTTTCAGCGCTTCAATTAAATCGTCAGTCACTATGTGCCCACCTCTAGCAACATTGATTATGTGGGAATGAGGAGGCATTAAGCTCAGAGACTTTTTGTCGATAATGCCTTTAGTTTCTTCCGTTAAAGCTAAAGCGAGAATTAGTAGGTCAGTTGTTCCTAAAACTTCTTCAAGTTTTTCAGGTGTGTAAGTAAAAGTAGCACCCGGCAGGTTCTCGTCTTTTTTTCTTATTACTGTCGTGACACAATCAAACGGAGCAAGAAGTGGTAAAAGTTCAACGGTTATGCCACCTCCTCCAAGAATGGTCACATTAGACCCATGCAGGTAGCGACCAACCGGTCCAGACCATTCGGTTGCTCTGGCATAGCCATGTAAATTTTTGGACAGAGACAGTGCAAGAGCAAGGACTGTTTCGGCTACAGCGGGAGCATAAACACCCTTTCCACATGTCCAACGCCACTTAGGATCTAGATTATTCGCAAAGGGTTCGATACCAGCGTAAGGAAGTTGTATCCATTGGAGGGACGCTGCCTTTTCTGCTATTTCAGGAAAGAGTTCCGGTCTTGCAGGATCTGCCCAAATCAAACCTTCAGCATCTTCCACGCCAGTCAACGTTGCACCAGAACGTTCCACAGCATCGCACATCATTTTGTACATCTCCGGTCTTGTGTTCGGCGCTACTGCAACGTTTTTTGTCATCTGGTGAGAGTATCCAAAACTTTATTAAATACTAGGTCAGCCATCTCGTACATTTCGCCGTCTGTTCTATCTTGAATAGGATGAGGCACAAAGACTCTTGCAACGTCCAGTCCAAGAGCGTCAGCTTGTTTCTGAGCTGCATCCTCGAAAGGGGTAGAAGCAATCATGACTGCTGGTATTCCTCTTCTTTCAATATCATCTATGTCATGCACACTGCATGTCGTACAAGAACCTCAATCGGCTAAAGCTTCGATTACGGCATCGCATTTGGTAGCGATCTCATGACGTAGATCCACAGGTGCAGGTTTAGTAAAAGTAGGTTTCTTAAACCTAAGTACTTTAATTCCAGTATCAGAAAGTTTTTCCTCAAGACGATTTAAAAAAATATCCCCGCGCCCTTTAGAAATATCTAATAATCCAACTGTTAGACCATCCATATTTTCGGGTCTTTCTGACAGGCTTCTTTCCGAAGGTGCAGTCTCAGAAGTTGGATCCAGAAGAACTTTTTCATTCGTCACAGTAAAATCTCCTTACTAGTAGGTTCACTTCCTGGAGGGCCGTTAAGCCACCCGCCAATTATCGCCGAAAATAGTCCTGCGGGCCCTCCAGCCTGGACAAGTAGTAGGCCATCGGGTCTAAATTTCGGAAGGCTCATTCCTTTCATCTCTGCCGGAAGTCCTTCTTCAATGCCACCCGACCCTGCAATTATATTGTCCGTGTCGATCATCATTATCGCAGCGATTTCTTCCAAGAAACGTTCCTTACTCCATCCTGCTTCGTGGAATCTAGCAGAATGCTCAGGTGATAAAACAAGCATTGCATCCATACCTACAACAATTCTTGATGAGACAGTTGAAATCAAATGTTCAGCGAGTGTACGTATGAGTGACTCAGGCGTTCTGCTTTTCTGGTCCATTACCAGTCGTGGACCTTCACCCGTGAAAGCAGTGATGACATTTTGTGACGAATTGTAACCACGGTTTTCAGCCAGTGAGGACCATGGTGACGAGAGTTCATTTTCAGAAAAACAAAAACCCTGTTTGCCCATGTGGCCTAAAGTCGAGCGATCTACACCGCCGGGCCCACCTCCGCCAACATTATTAATCACTAGTTGAACCGCTCTACCAATAGTGCTGTTCGCTCTATTGCCATGCCCTAAAACATTTATTCCTGAGTTCATTCCGATATCACGGGCTATAGGTCCATTTACAACAAAAATCGGTCCAACTGACATGGTCGTGGCTAAAACCCCGTGCATATTGAATTCTTCAGTGCAGATAGTTTCCAGTGCTGAGATAACCACGGGTAAGAACTCAGGTTTACAGCCAGCCATAACGGCATTTATTGCAATTTTTTCGACACTACACTCGATCAAATTAGGAGGAACAGAAACAACTATCTCATCAGCTGATCTACTCGTTCCCGCTAGCATCTTTCTTACTCTTTCAGTAGTTGGTGGAACTACGGGTAAGCCATCTGTCCATGACCTTTCAAACATGGCCTCGTAAGTGTCTTCTTGCGCTGCAAGTTCAACCTGTCTTGAATTAAATTCTGAATTTTCGAATTTTGACTTCAGCTGGTCGATCCGCCCGGGATCAACAGTGAGGGAACCTCAACCTGGTTTAAATTCTGGAAGGTCGTCTCCGAGAGTCGGAACTCCTGTGATTTTACGCCATTCTTCGCGTGACCATCCGACAGTTCTTTCAACCTCTTCACCTTTATCAAAACGCAAAAGAGTAGGAACAGAGTCAAGATTCAAATTCCAACTTATTTCCAAGTCTCTATCATCGAGCACCCAGTCGGCCTCATAGGGGAAATTCATTTCATCCTGCAGTACAACAGTTAGTTTTCCTGCTTCCCCCAAATTCTCAAGTGTTGGGATCAAGAGCTGACATGTAGGACAATCGTTTTTCACAACTGCGAGAATTAGATCGTCATTTTCCTTATCAAGTAAATAAGAACCCATACTTGAATTATCGCACAATAATTTCTCTAAGCGCTCTCTGGGTCGGGGTCTTTGAATGTCTCGGCTAACCTTTTTAAATTGCATTAATATTTAAGGAAGAAAATTGGCAGAACTGATTGATGGGAATGAATACAGAAAAGTTCTTGGCAGATATCCGACCGGAGTAACTCTCGTTACTTCCTTTTCTCCTGAAGGACCTCAAGCTATGGTAATTGGCTCTTTTGTTTCAGTTTCTATGGAACCTCCTTTGGTTGGATTTTTACCAGGTAAAGAATCAAATACATGGCAAAAAATGAAGAGTGAAAAGAAATTTTGTGTGAATGTACTTTCGGACCAGCAGGAAAATGTAGCGAATGAATTCTTTCGTAAAGAGAATAACCCCTGGGAAGTAATATCTTGGTATGAATCTGCAGAAGGATTGCCGGCTATAGAGGGCAGCCTGGCAAGTATCGATTGCTCGATCTTTAATGTTGTAGAAGCTGGCGATCATTGGTTTGTTATCGGGGAAGTTTTAGGTGCGGAAATTATGGAAACAGGTTCGCCGCTGTTATTTTTAGGCGGTTCTTACGGCCAGTATCGGGGTAACTAAATGCCAATTTACGCTTTAGGGGAGTTCGAACCTCAGATTGATTCAAGCGCTTATGTGCATCCGGAGGCAGTAATTATTGGAAATGTCGTAATCGGAGCCGAATCAAGCGTTTGGCCACACGCAGTGATACGAGGCGACGACGGAAAGATTGCAATTGGTGAGCGGAGTTCGATTCAAGACAATGCTGTCATACATTGCATCCCGCAAGTTGTAACTACAGTTGGCAATGATGTCACATTAGGCCATTTGTGCCATCTGGAAGGATGCCGAATTGAAGATGAAGCCTTGGTAGGAGTTGGAGCGGTGGTATTACACAACGCAGTCGTCGGCAGAGGCTCGATAGTTGGAGCTAACGCTGTTGTCAGAAATGGACAGGAAATTCCACCCCTGTCAATGGCTCTGGGAGTGCCAGCTCAGGTTAGAGAAGGAGTAGTAGCAGAAGGTGCAAATATGTTAAACGTTCTTTCCTACACTGCTAGAGGCCCCAACTACACGAAAAACCTTCGAAGAGTTGATTAGTAAAATGGATGGAGTCACCCTGGATCCAGGAAAAATCGGAATATGGACACATCAATTAGATGGTGTTCCTTCCCAACGAGCTCGTGAAGCAGCGAAGGAAATCGAGGAAATGGGTTTTGGAGCCATTTGGATTCCTGAAACCGCAGGACGCGACCCATTTGTACATTCAGGTCTTTTACTTTCGGCTACTCAAAAAATTGTTTTGGCTACAGGAATTGCCAGTATCTATTCTCGCGATGCTTTAGCAATGGCGAGCGCCGCACGGACACTTTCTGAAGCTTTTGCTAATAGATTTTTACTCGGAGTAGGTGTAAGTCATGGACCTTTCGTGGAAGTTATTCGTGGTCATGCTTGGGAAAAACCTCTAGAACATTTAAGTGGATACATAGAGAATCTAAAAAAAGCTCCCTTCTGGGCGTATCAACCCGAATATGAAGCTCCTATCTGCATTGGTGCTTTGGGGCCAAAAGCACTGAAACTTGCAGCAGAATCAACTTGGGGTGCGCATCCTTACAATGTGACTCCAGATCACACAGCAATGGCGCGAGAAACTATGGGAAAAGAAGCTTTTCTAGCCCCGATGGTTGCAGTGATTTTAGAAACTGACTCTTCAAAAGCTAGAGAGTTGGCACGAAAAGATCTGTCTATCTATCTCGATCTGCCAAATTATAGAAACAACTTTTTAAGGATGGGTTTTACCGAAGATGACCTGAGTGAAGGGGGTAGCGATCGGTTATTAGATGCCATAAGACCTTGGGGGGATCTGCAAACAATTTCAAACAAAATTATTGAGCATTTCGACGCAGGAGCCAATCACATTTGTGTTCAATTGGTCGTAGATCAAACAGAACAGCATAAATTCCAAAATGGGTTACCAATAAAGCAGTGGCAATCGTTAGCAGAGAGTCTTCTATAGATGAGTAATGTGCACCATTTCCAATCTGAAGGTTTGGAATTAGTTGCTCATCTAGAGATTCCAGAGTCAACTGACGAACTCTTACCAAGTGTTCTATTGGTTCACGGTTTTCCAGAAGGTCCTGGTGGCGGTGCAAATTCAGCCGCCACCCTGCCGGAACTTGCAAATAGGATTTCTTCTGAAATGGGATTTATTACAATGGCTCCGCTATTGCGAGGCACTGGAGATTCAGAGGGTTGTTTCAGTCTTGGAGGATGGCTAACGGATGTTCGTAAATCCATTTCAGAACTCAATGATCATCCACGAGTAGGACAAATATGGTTAGTTGGTTTCGGAAGTGGAGGGGCGATATCTATCTGTGCAGCAGCTCAAGAAACAAAAGTAAAAGGTGTAGGGGTACTTGCAGCACCGGCAGATTGGTCTGCGTGGGCGTCTTCCCCGAAACGTCTTCTTATACATGCACGTAGAGCCGGCGTAATTCCTGACTCTAATTTTCCAAAAGATTTTGACTCGTGGGCACAAGAACTGAAGCAAATTTCTGCTGAGTCTTCTATTTCTGAACTTAATGAGAAGAACGTGCTTATAGTCCACGGAACCGAAGATGATGTAGTTTCTTCTTTAGAAGCCAGAGCCCTTTCGGATGCTCATGGGGATGCAGACATGAGATTAATAGAAGGGGCAGGGCATCACCTGAGGCACGATCCAAGAGCTATCGCAGTTCTTTTGGGATGGCTCGACAGGCAGAGGCGGACGACTAAATAGGTAAGTAAATTTCGTCCAACTTTCCTAGTATTACCTGCTGATAATTGTTACTATCTATATAGGAGAAATTATTCCTACCCCAGCAGGAGTGAAAAAGTGACTTCACACGAAACAAGTGAAATAGGCGTAGATCTAAGTAACTACCAGCTTGGCTGGAGTGACGAAGAAGACTACATTTTCAAACCTAAAAAAGGTCTTAACACCGAAATCATTAAAGAGATGTCTGGAATGAAAAATGAGCCCAAATGGATGCATGACTTCCGGCTCAAATCACATGAAAGGTTTTTAAAAAGACCCATGCCGGCATGGGGCGGGGACTTAGGGCAGATCGACTTTGATGATATTTACTACTACATAAAACCGACTGAGAAACTTTCTGACGATTGGGACGATGTGCCTGAATCCATAAAGGATACTTATGAAAAATTAGGGATACCTGAGGCAGAGCGAAAATATCTAGCAGGTGTTACCGCACAGTACGAATCAGAAGTCGTTTACCATAAAAATCGTGAAGACCTGGAAGAACAAGGTGTAATTTTTTCAGATATGGACACTGCTCTACGGGATAATCCGGAGATCTTGAAACAATATTTTGGCAAGGTGATACCTCCAAACGATAATAAGTTCTCTGCTCTTAATTCTGCAGTTTGGAGCGGCGGATCCTTCATCTATGTTCCACCAGGGGTGAAGGTCGAAATGCCTCTTCAGGCATACTTTAGAATTAATGCAGAAAATATGGGTCAGTTTGAAAGAACCTTAATAATTGCAGATGAAGGTTCTGAGGTTCATTACATAGAGGGATGCTCGGCCCCTGTTTACACTACGGACTCCTTGCATTCTGCTGTAGTTGAAATAGTGGTTAAACCATCTGCGCGAGTCACTTATACGACAATTCAAAACTGGTCAAACAACGTTTATAACCTTGTGACTAAAAGAGCAATAGTCGAAGAAGAGGGTCGAATGGAATGGATAGATGGAAATATAGGATCCCAACTAACGATGAAATACCCTGCAGTTGTTATGACAGGTCCAAAAGCATCAGGTGAAGTTTTATCAGTCGCTTATGCAGGTTCAGGGCAGCATCAAGATGCGGGAGCGAAAATGACTCATGCAGCACCTGAAACATCTTCAAAAATTATTTCTAAGTCAATCTCCAAAGACGGAGGGCGAACTAGTTACAGAGGTTTGGTAAGAGTTGAAGACGACGCCTATGGCTGCAAAAGCCACGTGCAATGTGATGCTCTGATTCTCGACGATGAAAGCATTTCAGATACATATCCCTACATGGAGGTTGGGACTTCAGATGCTGTGATTGGTCACGAGGCAACTGTTTCAAAAGTAGCTGATGAACAACTCTTTTATTTGATGAGCAGAGGACTGTCAGAGGACCAAGCCACCTCGTTGGTTGTAAATGGATTTATTGAACCAGTAACCAAGACTCTTCCAATGGAATATGCAGTTGAATGGAGCCGTTTGATTGAACTGCAGATGGAAGGATCTGTAGGTTAAATAAATTACTGACACCACTTAAAATGACATACTGTTTATATGCCCATGAGAGAAGACTGCAAACAGTTTGAAAGTAGAAGCTATCCCAATGGTGAAACCGTTAGAAAATGTAATTTAGATAAGGCACCTGAAGCACCTTGGCGATGCCCAGATGGTTGTGTTTCATTTGAAAAAAGAAGAGTTGACGTAAATTGGAGCTATGGAAGTCTGATTACGCCGGAAACACCAAAAGAACCATCGAGTTTAGGCGAGGATGAAAGCATTTCGGCATTACTAGATGCAGCAGAAGATGTGATAAACGAAGCAGGTCCTAGAGTGCTGGCAGAGTTCGAAAAGCAAAGATCTAAAAAAGGACGTGGAAGGTTAAAGAAGATCTCACGAAATTCGAAAAAGAAACGAAGGAAAAAATAAATTAACTATTGGATCTTTAATATTAAAAACCCAGTGATGCTGAAAGTTTTCTTTCGGATAGTCTGAATCTCTCAAATGCAGGACACAAAAGTTAGATTCGACCTTCCAGGGAATGAGCTTATGCCCGAACTTTTAGGGCAGAGTGATGAGCTTTTACAGATAATAGAAACCTCTTTCCCCGAAACAAAGATTCACGTACGTGGCAACCAGATTGCTATTGATGGTGACAGTGCGATCTTGATAGAGCAGATATTTCGTGAAATGACAAGAATGCTTGAAAGAGGACTATCTCTCGATGCAAATGTTCTCAAAAAAACAATTGAAATGGTTAGAGAAGATGAGAATCCATCTGAAATATTAACGACAGAATTGCTTATCACAGCAAGAGGGAAACCGGTTAGAGCTAAATCTTCGGGGCAAAAGAACTATCTCGATACTGCGGGTAAAAATATCATCACATTTGCGATAGGTCCGGCAGGAACAGGAAAGAGTTGGTTAGCTGTAGCTCTAGCGGTCAGTGCGATGCAAAAAGGTGAGGTTGACCGCATTATTCTTACTCGGCCATTAGTCGAAGCAGGTGAAAGAGTTGGATTTCTTCCTGGTGATTTAATGGCAAAAGTTGATCCTTATTTTCGACCTCTTTACGATGCACTTTTCGACATGCTCGAGCCTGAAAAAGCAGAAAGATTGCTTGAAAGAGGTCAAATAGAAGTTGCACCACTTGCTTTTATGAGAGGAAGAACTCTCAATAACAGTTTCATAATTCTTGATGAGGCTCAAAATACGACACCAGAACAAATGAAAATGTTCCTAACAAGAATTGGCTTCGGATCACGAGTAATAGTTACTGGTGATGCAAGTCAAATAGATGTTCCTGACGGTAGAAGCGGAATTGCTGGCTTAGAAAATATTTTTTCTGGAATAGATGGTTTAGGTTTTGTAAAACTAGGAGCTCGAGATGTTGTGAGACACAAAATAGTCCAAGACATAGTCCAAGCTTATGAAAATGCTGGTAGACAATTCAAAAAAAATAGCGGTAGTAAGTAACTTGCTCGAAGAAATACCAGATAATGACGATGAAACTTATATAGATGTAATAGATAAACGGCTGGAAAAGAGCAGCGAAATAAACCTTGAAACTTTGGGGAAATTCGCGAAAAAAGTCGTTGAAGAGACTGCTCCTACTAAACGACCGCTGGAAATGAACGTGATTCTTTTAGACCCAGAAGAAATCTCTATACTCAACGAAAAACATCTATCGAAATCAGGACCAACCGATGTACTAGCTTTCCCAATAGATGAACCAGATAGTAAAACAGATGGCCCTGTCTATCTCATGGGTGATGTTTGCATATGTCCCGAAGTGGCAACTCACCAAGCGAAAGAGAAAGATCTAAATTTTGAAGATGAAATTGCTCTTCTTTTAACACACGGGATACTTCACCTATTGGGATATGACCATTATGAAAAGTCAGCAGAAGTTGAAATGAAAAAAATGGAAAATACCCTTATCGCCCGTCACATAAAACATTTAAGAGTTAACGATGTTTAGCAAAATGATCAGAAGTTTCTTCAAATCAAATGAAAATAGAGTCGTTTCTGAAGATGAACTCTTAGAAACTGCCAAAAAAGCTCTCGAGTCTAAATCGATAGAAAACGATGAACATGAACTAATTGAATCGGTGCTGGCTTTCGGCGACACTTTGGTGCGAGAGGTTATGACACCACGACCCGACATTGTCAGTGTTCCTGACAGTTTCACTGTTTCAGCTGCCATGGAAGTCGCTGTTTTGAATGGTTTTTCACGTGTTCCAGTGAGTAGTGAAAATTTAGATGAAATAGTAGGAGTGGTTTTCGCAAAAGACATGATGGAAGCTCAATTGGATGGAGATGGTGAAATCTTGGTTAAAACTCTGGCACGTTCACCTCAGTTCATCCCAGAAACAAAAAAAGCTGGACTACTGCTACGCGAAATGCAATCGAATCATTATCACTTAGCGATTGTTATTGACGAATATGGGGGAACGGCAGGACTGGTCACCTTAGAAGACCTTTTAGAGGAAGTAGTGGGCGAGATAGTAGATGAATTTGACAGTGAAGAGGCTCTTGCTGAACCTCTAATCGGAGGAGGCTTACGTGTGCACGGAAGAATGCCGGTTGATGAGTTGAATGAACTATTAGGAGGAGTGCTACCTGAAGGTGATTGGGACACTCTGGGAGGCCTCATCTTTGATGCGCTGGGGCATGCTCCAGAAGCAGGAGAAGACGTAGATATAGCAGAACACCATTTTGTAGTTGAAAAAGTAGTTGGCAGGAGAATCACTCAGGTCAGGGTCACGGCGCCAGGTCATTAAATGAATGACACTACAGAAAGCCATTCATCTATGGAAGTACCAGATGGGCACGTCTCGGGTTTTGTGAGCTTAGTGGGCAGACCCAATGTCGGAAAGTCGACTTTGTTGAATGCTTTTTTCGATAAGAAAATAGCGATCGTTTCGGATAAACCACAAACAACACGTACAGAGATAAGAGGTGTTCTTACGGGTCCTGAGTTTCAGATTGTTTTTTGTGACACCCCAGGTATTCATAAACCAAGAACTCTTCTCGGCACAAGATTGAATGACACGGCGCGGTTTACATTAAAGGAAATTGATTTAGTCCTTTTTGTAGTGGAGGCAGATTCGGTAATTGGCAAAGGAGACAAATTCATTGCTAAATCATTACCTGCTGAAAAAACTGTCCTGGTTCTTAACAAAATAGACAAAGTGAAAAGTGGCAGAATATTGACACAACTGAATGAAGCTTCAGAATTTTCTTTTACTGAATATTTTCCAATTTCCGCCTCTACAGGAGAAGGAGTTTCAGAACTATTGGAACATATCAAGACAAAACTTGTTCCTGGACCACGTTATTTCCCTGAAAATATGGAAACTGACTTTTCTGAGTCTTTTTGGGTTGCGGAACTAGTGAGAGAGCAACTTCTTTCAGAAGTTCGTGAAGAATTACCACATTCGATAGCAACGCGAGTAACAGAGTGGGATTGGCCACGTATCCGATGTGAGATCTTAGTAGAGAGAAATTCGCAAAAAGGAATAGTAATTGGACACAAAGGTGAAGTACTAAAAAAGGTCGGAACCCAGGTAAGGAAACAACTGCAAGATGGAGCGTTCATTGAATTAGTAGTCAAAGTTGAAAAAGATTGGCAAAAACATCCGCGTTCACTTGATCGTTTCGGATATTGAAATGCAAACCGTTATCCCGATTTCCTGCATGACAGTTAGACAGATAGCTTCAAAGGTGTGATACCTGACTACCTGAATCCCAAATTCATACCCAAACACATAGCTTGTGTGATGGACGGCAATGGCCGTTGGGCAGAAAAGAGGGGATTAAAAAGAACAGAAGGTCATACGGCAGGAGAAAAATCCCTTTTCGATGTCGTGGAGGGTGCCATTGAAATTGGAGTCGAATGGTTTACCGTATTTGCGTTCTCAACCGAAAATTGGAAACGGCCAGCGAAAGAGGTCCAGTTTTTACTTGACTTCAACGAACAGATAATTATCCAACGACAAGACGAACTAAATGAACGAAATGTGAGGATTTGTTTCCTTGGTCGTCGCGACGGGAAAGTTCCAAAAAGAATTGTTAAAAGAATGGAAGAGGCTGAGAAACTCACAAAAAGTAATACTGGTCTGACTTTCACTGTTGCTTTTAATTATGGAGGCAGAGCAGAAATTGTTGATGCTGTCCAAAAGGTGATTGATTCAGGGGTCAAAAAAGTTACAGAGAAAACGATAGAGAAAAACCTCTATAATCCTGAAATGCCTGATCCGGACCTAGTTATAAGAACTTCTGGGGAATCCAGAGTTTCCAATTTTCTGCTTTGGGAATTGGCCTACAGCGAACTTGTATTCAGTGATACGTTATGGCCGGATTTCTCCCGTAAAGACTTGTTTAATGCGATAAAAGAATTTCAAGACAGAGATCGGCGATTCGGCGGCCTTGGTGGAAGTTAAGAATGTCTCTTTACCGTGATCAAGGAATAGTCGTCCGCACATGGAAACTCGGTGAAGCAGACCGGATTATCGTAATCATTACAGAAGACAACGGAAAAGTTAGAGTTGTTGCTAAGGGTGTAAGAAAAACACGAAGCAAATTTGGTGGACGATTGGAACCCACAAGTCATGTTGCATTGCAACTATTTAGAGGTAAAAGCGATTTAGGGATAGTTACACAAGCCGAGACAATAGACCGGTTCCAAAATATTAGATCTAATCCTGATTTGTTTAGCGATGCTTCTTCAATGTTGGAGGTTGTAGATCATGTAGCGCCTGATGAATCACCAGATCCGATTCGCTACAAAATGCTCCTTGGAGCCCTGCGGACACTAGACGAAAAATCCCCCCCTTTGCTTGTCCCAGCATTCTTTTTGAAATTACTTGACCATGAAGGGTTAGCACCTGAATTGGGTTTCTGTGTCAAGTGTTTAGATACAGAAAATCTTGTTTCAATATCTGTTAGCGAAGGTGGAGTTTTCTGTATCAAATGTAAACGGGGAAAAAGTATTTCAGATACATCCATCGCTGTAATGCGAGCGATTTTAGGCGGTGCATTGAATCAAGCACTTGAAGTGGAGGATTCAAAAACTATTTCGGAAATAGACCGAATTGCTTCTGAAGCTGTGGAGTTTCACTTGGAAAGAAAAATAAGATCACGAAGAGTTATGGATACTTAGTTAATATTTCAAGATGAACCTCTGTTGGCTAGTACGCTTCGATCATGGGTGTTAACAAAGAGGAACTTTTCGACAAAGTTGTAAACCTTTCAAAACGAAGAGGTTTTGTATTCCAGTCAGCAGAAATTTACGGCGGCTTTAGATCCACTTACGACTATGGACCTGTAGGGGTTTTGTTACTACGAAATGTGAAAGAGCAATGGTGGCGCTCGATGGTTCAGTTCCGTCAAGATGTGGTTGGTTTAGATGCAGCAATCCTTTCGCCGCCTTCGATATGGGAAGCATCGGGTCACTTAACAAATTTCACTGACCCTCTAGTCGATTGTCGAGAGTGTGGGGCGCGCTTTCGTCAGGACAAACTCGAAGACCCTGACAGTTGTCCTACTTGCGGCTCGAAATCTTCTTTCACTGAAGCGAGACAATTCAATCTGATGTTTAAGACGAACGCAGGACCTGTAATAGATTCTGCTGCTGAAGTTTATTTACGGCCTGAGACCGCTCAGGGTATGTTCACTAATTTCACAAATGTGCTAAATACAAGCAGAAAAAAACCGCCTTTTGGAATTGCCCAAATAGGAAAGTCGTTCCGTAATGAAATAACGCCTGGAAACTTTGTTTTCCGAACTAGGGAATTTGAACAGATGGAAATGGAATATTTCGTCCCGCCAGCAGACTCTGACAAATGGTTTGAATATTGGTGTAAGGAGAGAATGGATTGGTATTTGAACTTAGGCATGAAAGAAGATTCACTAAGATTAAGAATTCACGATTCAGATGAACTGAGCCATTACTCGAGAGCAACCTCTGACATAGAGTTCTCCTTTCCATGGGGGTGGGATGAATTGGAAGGAATTGCGAATAGAACTGACTATGACTTGAACCAACACGCTCAAGCTTCAGGAAATAAGCTCGAATATAACGATTCAGGTACGGGTGAGAGATACGTTCCACATGTTATAGAACCCGCTGCTGGAGCCACTCGAACAGCAATGGCATTTTTAATGGATGCTTATGAAGAGGAAGAGGTAAATGGCGAAGTACGTAATGTCCTGAAATTGGATCATCGTCTTTCCCCATACAAGGTTGCTGTTTTACCTCTTTCAAAAAAAGACGAACTGATCGAACCCTCAAAGGAAGTGCTTAATCTAGTTCAACCACACTGGATGTGCGATTACGATCAGACACAAGCGATTGGCCGTCGTTACAGACGCCAAGACGAAATAGGAACGCCTTACTGTGTCACAATTGATTTTGAAACTCTAGAAGATAAAGCGGTAACAGTTAGAGAGCGAGATTCGATGCATCAAGACCGTGTTTCGATAAATGAACTCGTTGACTACTTATCATCTCGTTTAGTTCCATAGCCGCAATCATGGAGAACGAAAAGACCCTTGATTGGTTAATAGATTTAGTTGAAAATGCCAAGTCAATAAATACTGAAGAAGTTAAGAGAAATGCTGTCGCGTTAGTTCCAACTTCACTAGTTGAGTCATTAATGCATAACGCCGCTTCAGCGGAGTCTTCAAAAGAACTGAAACTTCTCGGAACGGGAATACCTGCAAGCCCTGGAGCGGCAACTGGAGTTTTATGTTTCTCAAGTGATTCTGTTCTTGATGCCATTGATGAAGGTCAAAAGGTGATTCTTGTATGCCATGAAACGAGCCCTGCAGATGAGATAGGAATGAGAATGGCAGAAGGAATAGTTACTGTTCGCGGCGGAATGGCGAGTCATGCTGCTGTAGTAGCGAGAGGGTGGGGTATTCCAGCTGTGGTGGGAGTTTCTGATCTGGAAATTTCAGAAACAGAAATTAAAATTGGAGGAAATGTAGTAGAAGAAGGAGCTTGTATTTCCCTAGATGGGAGCACGGGAGAAGTGTTTTCCGGGGAAATGGAATTGCAGGAATCAAGTGAAGAAATTTCTGAACTTAAAACAATCTTGGAATGGGCGGATGAGATCCGTTTAGGTCATATAAAGGTCAGAGCGAATTCAGATACCGGAGAAGATACTGAAAGAGCGCTTTCATTTGGAGCCGAGGGTATAGGTCTTTGCCGCACAGAGCACATGTTCATGGGTGACCGCTTACCGTTAATACAACGTTTTATTCTTGCAGGTGACGGGAGTGAAGAGGAAAAAGAAAGCCTAGAAGAACTGATGATTGCTCAACGTTCAGATCTAAGCGATGTTATTTCTGCTATGGCCCCGAATCCGGTGACTGTAAGACTATTAGACGCGCCTCTGCATGAATTTCTAGGAGAGGAAACACCGGACGAGTGGTTAGAGCACAATCCTATGCTGGGAACTCGAGGGGTGAGATTGGCAATACTTCGAGAACAGTTGTACAGAATGCAAACTCGAGCACTGATAGGCGCATTGTTGGATGTGAAGGGAATAGGCAAAGAACCGAACGCAGACATTATGATTCCACTCGTCTCAGAAGTCAGTGAGCTGAATCTCGTGAGATCTTGGGTAGAGGAGGAGGTCGAATCCGTAGAAATAGAATTACGGCCAAGTATAGGAACCATGATCGAAACACCTCGTGCTGCGATTACAGCAGAAGAAATAGCGAAAAGTGCAGATTTTTTCTCCTTCGGAACAAATGATTTAACTCAATTGGTATTTGGATTCAGTCGTGATGATATTGAAAGTCGAGTGATAGGCATGTATTTAGATGAAGGAATTCTTTCTGCTAACCCCTTTGAAACACTCGACTTTCAGGGCGTAGGACATGTTATAAAACACGCTATTGAAAAAGGCAGAAAAATTAATCCAGAGCTTGAAATAGGAGTGTGTGGAGAACATGGCGGGGATCCTGAATCCATTAGATTCCTTTTCGAAGCAGGTGTTGATTATGTTTCCTGCTCACCATTCCGCGTCCCCATAGCTCGATTAGCGGCGGCACAGGCAGTGCTTTCTTCTTTGAAGTAACAACGTTGCTCTAGTAACTTACTCTCACACGCTGCTAAGTTTCGACTATGGGAATTGTGGATGATGACATTCGTAGAGTCCGTGAAGAATCTGACATAATACGTTTAATCACACAACACACTCAGTTGAAAAAAGTAGGCCGTTCATGGAAAGGTCTCTGTCCTTTCCATAATGAAAAAACTCCTTCATTCACTGTGAATCAAGAAAATGGTCGATACTACTGTTTCGGCTGTCAAGCAACAGGGGACTCGATTGAGTTTCTCCGTGAAATTGACAATCTTGATTTCGTAGCTGCTGTTGAAATGCTTGCGGCACAAAATGGAATTCCGCTTCGGTATACCGACAAAAAGGAAAGTAAATCGCGTAACCGCAGAAAAGAGTTGATCAAACTAGTGGCAGAAGCTGTTGATTTCTACAATAAAAAATTGATAGATATGGATAATCCAGAGGCAAGGCCAGCTCGTGAATATCTGAAACAAAGAGGCTTAGGCGGTGATATAGCTGAAAAGTTTTCCATTGGTTGGGCACCAGACTCATGGGATTCACTGTGTGGGCACCTTTCAGTTTCAAATGAAGATTTATTAGCTGCCGGGTTAGGTGGCATAAACAAAAACGGTGGTCAGTACGACTTTTTTAGAAATCGAATACTATTTCCAATTTTCTCAGAACAGGGAGACCCTATTGCTTTTGGTGGCAGGAAACTTCCAGAAGGAGAAGGTCCTAAATATAAAAACACATCTGACGGAGCTGAAATCTATTCAAAGAGTCAGATTTTGTACGGCCTCAATTGGGCTAAAGAAGAAGCTGGACGTATTGATGAATTAGTTGTTTGTGAAGGCTATACGGATGTAATTGGATGTCATGAAGCGGGAATATCGAGAGCTGTTGCAACATGTGGGACTGCACTAACGCGAGAACATGTAAGAAAAATGTCACGATTTGCTAAAAAAGTGGTTTTGGCTTTTGATGCTGACAATGCAGGTCAATCTGCCGCCGAGAAAGTCTATGAATGGGAATCTGAATTTGATGTACTTTTTAAAGTTGCCGATTTACCTGAGGGGGGAGATCCAGGAGACCTAGCATTTTCGAACCCTGAGGAGCTTAACCACATAGTAGAAAATGCGAAGCCTCATATGCAGTTTCGAGTTGACAGGGTTCTGGAAAAAGGAGATTTTGAAAGTAAGGAAGGTAGAGCAAAGTCGGCTATTGAAGCGATGAAAGTAGTTGCCCAGCATCCCGATGAACTTATTCGTGACCAGTACATAGTTCAGATAGCGGATAAATGTCTCATAGGTGTAGATGAGATCAGAAGACGAGCTTCAGAGGAAAATTCCAAGGTAGAAAAAAGTGTTATAACCAGAGAAGGTGTTCCTGTGAAAATGGAAAGATTGACTACTGAATATCAGGCTCTGCGAATGCTCATTCATAAACCTGAGGAAGTCACAGACTGGTTGCACCCTGTTCTGTTGTCGGACCCAATGGCAGAGAGTGTTTTTGTGGCTCTAACAAGTTCAACTGATCTGCATGAAGCTAACCAGTCACTCGGAAAGGAAGAATCTGATTTATTTGGACGTCTATCAGTACAGGAAACTGAAGATGATAAACCACTTGGTGTGTTCTCACGACTTCTTTCACTGGCAGCCGAACGAAAAGCAGTTGAGTTCGAGTCATTAGCTCGCCAGTCTGGTGAACTTTCAGAGTATCAAGCTGACATTTCGTATTTAAGGCGAACTGTCATGGAACTAAATGAAGAAGGAATCCACCAGATTGAAGAAGGAATGGAGTTACGTTCTTGGCTTATAGCAAAATCAGAAATTTGAACTAACACATATTCTTTGAAGATTTACTAATTTAGTCTTCGAATAGCAACCGGTATGGTTAAGTGACTGATAATATTTCATTCTCCTTCCGGGGTAGCTCAGTTGGCAGAGCATCGGACTGTTAATCCGCTGGTCGTGGGTTCGAGCCCCACCCCCGGAGCTGAATATTTTGTTTATCGATAAAGGTTTTTGCCTTAGTGAAAGTTCTGCAAGGAAGAATTTCTATGAGTGATGAAGTTAAAGGAAGAGGGCCGATAGGCGAGTTAATTGCCCAAGTTTTCGAGCGTTACGAGAATGAAAAACTTAAACGAAAAGACGATTTTCAAGAGCATGATCCTTTCATTCAAACATGAACAACTTCACTTTGATTTACCTACTATGAAAAAGCATTTACTTAGGGTGTTCGAACAGGTATGAAACTTTCTCTCTCCAACTATTAGCCTCACGGACGTCTGAGAATAAATCACTAAGTTCGTGGTAAGCAATCTTCAAAGGTTCAAAAGTTCCAATATTTTTGGTTAATCCGTATTTAACCTTTCTCACCTCGGGTTCGAAGGTTCCAAAAATTTTGTCCCAGGTTATGAAAATTCCTGCGTAGTTTTTATCTATGTACTGAGGGTTGGCACCATGGTGAACTCGGTGGTGGGAAGGGGTATTGAATATATTTTCAACTGGTTTTGAAAGCCTTCCGACAGTTTCCGTGTGGATCCAATACTGGTAAAGCAAATTCAACTGTCCAGCTTTCATTATTTGCTCTACAGGAATACCTAGAAAAGGTAGAGGCATGTGAACCCATGAAACCAGAAAATTGGACCATGGTTGCCTAAGCGCAGTTGAGAGGTTGTAGTGCTCGCTTGAGTGGTGGGTTACATGATTCGCCCAGAAAATTCTTCTCTCGTGTTGTATGCGATGGCTCCAGTAGTAGAAGAAATCCCATCCGATCATCGCAAGCAAAAATGAAATCTTACGATTTTTAATATTAAAAATTTTATGTGAGTAGAGAAATCTGTAAATTCTCACTAAGAGTAAAGAGAAAAGAGTATTGATTGTGATGTTCCCCGCGAGCATCTTAAGACTTGCTTTTGTATCGTTTGCTTCATATCCAACTGGAACTAGTTGGTCTGGATTCGGGTTTGCTCCGGAAATTTCTTCTTCTGATGCTTGTTCCATGTCGCCGATTTCGCGTAAATTGGGTCTGTTTTGAAGCGTTCTTGCCTCAGCAACCATGGTTAGGGCAAACATAGGAAGCGACAATGCATCTATGAAGTCGAATTTAATTATGTTAGTTTTTTTCGTCACTACTACTCAGTCTAAACACGAATGTTTCTCCAGCTAAAACGTGAGCCCAGGAGATGACCACCTGGCATGACGACAGTGAGAGTGAGGAAAAAAGCCAGTAGAGGGTTAAGGCCAAACCAATTAACAAACGCATTAATAGCTAGCAGTCGTAAAAACATCAAAGCTCCTAATGCGAGATGCACACCCGCAAGCCTTCTGATTCGATCAGTCAAGGTTCTTACTGGTCGTCCGGCAAAGGTCCAGAGGTCATGAAGAAGGATTGTAAATAGTATCCCTCCTTCTCCTGCCAAGGCTGCCGATCTTGTTAAGTTCCAGTTGTTCAAATCAAATAACCAGAGGAAAATTGCTGCATCTAATGTCAAAGCACCAGCGGTAACAAGAAGGTATCGAACAAGAGCACGACTTCTCAAAGGTTGTATTCGTAATCTCAACAAGTGTCGAAGATAAGAAACGTAATGGCTTACTGCTACTTTTGACTTTCCAGATGATCGTTCAAGAAACACATAAGGGATTTCTTGTATTTTGTTGGCTTGGGATCGAGCGAGGATTTCTAAAAGTATTTTATAACCGACTGGATCGAGTTCGGTTTCAGTAATTATTGATCTCTTAACAATGAAATATCCGCTCATCGGATCGTTAATTGTTCCTATGGCTCCAGGTAGTAGTAATTGACCGAGGGTTTGAGCTCCTCTTGAAAGCAGTCGACGAGCGAAAGACCATTTCTCTATCCCTCCATGAGGTAAATATCGGCTAGCAATCGCAACCTCTTGATGATTATCGCTGAAACTATTAAACAGATCTTTTATGACCTTTGCTGGATGTTGTCCATCGCCATCCATGACTCCTAGAAGTTGACCATTCGAATAGTGCCAACCACAGACAACCGCAGTAGCGAGGCCTTTTACGCCTAGTCTTCGTATTACAGTCAGTTCAGGAATTTCTTCTGTAAGCTCTGCTGCAATTTCCCAAGTCTTATCAGGGCTGTCATCATCAACTAGAATTATTTCAAAGTTGATTTGAAGTTCTTCAAGAGAAGAATGAAGCGAATGTAATATTTGTGAAATGCCCGAAGACTCGTTAAATGTAGGAATAACGACACTGAGGTCCACATTCGGCGTTTTCTCTTTTGAAACTTTCATAGCTTCAAAATCTCTGACCTCTATTAGACGTTCAAAATGCACGAAAACTACTGTATTTGACTATCGCTCATAAAAATAATCGTACTTGCTAGCTCAGAACTAAGGCAGTTGGCGATTGTTTTGTAATACTGCATTGGGCCGGTAGCTCAGTGGTTAGAGCAGACGACTCATAATCGTCCGGTCGCGGGTTCGATCCCCGCTCGGCCCACTTATGAAAGCAGCATTAATTACTGAAAAAGAAACGATTAGTTTTCTCGACTTTGATGACCCTGAGCCAGAACCAGATCAAGTCGTTGTTGATATAACATTGTGTGGAATTTGCGGAACTGACATACATGGATTCAATACTCCAGGACCCATGCGAGCGTCGATTTGCGGACATGAGTGGACTGGGATCGTCAGTAAAACAGGCAACGATGTAGCAAGGATTAAAGAAGGGGACCGTGTCGTGGTTGCTGTGCCACCTTCGTGTGGTTCATGTGTTTCTTGTCAAGCGGGTCAAATGGATAAATGTAAGACAGTTTTAGAAGCGGTAGTTGCAGCGGGCCGCTTCGATACTCCTCACGGCGGGTTTGCACCCAGAATAGCTGTCAATCATTGGAGAACAGTTGTGGCTGATTCAAGGCTTAGTGATGTTCAAGCTGCACAAATAGAGCCAACGACTATCTGTTTTCATGCCGTTCGTTTTACCCCACCTAAACTTGGTGATGTTGTAGTAGTTCAAGGTGCGGGACCAATTGGATTAACAACTCTTCAATGGGCTCAAGTTGCTGGAGCTGAGACTTTAATTTCAGTGGAGCCTGATCCAGTCCGGAGAGAGGTTGCTTCGGGTCTTGGAGCTGACTACACGGTAGAAGCGGGTGAATCTGCTGAGGAACTAGTAAAAGAAGTCACTGCAGGACTCGGCGCTGACGTTGTATATGAATGTGCTGGAGTGTCACCAGCACTTCAGAGTGCGGTTGATTTAGCACGAAGAGGTGGAACGGTCTCTTTGATAGGTCTTGCATCTTCGGATGCTCTCACTAAACCAGGTGAGTGGCTCCGCAAAGAAATAAATGTTTCTGCATCACTTGGTTACACCCATGAAGAGTTCGAGATGTCCATGTCATATGTAGCAGAGAGTAAAATTAACTTAGAAGCGATTCATACTGGAACAGTACCTTTAAGTGATATCGGTAAAGCTTTTACTGATTTGTCAAGTGGCACTTCTGAAGAGTTAAAAATCTTGATTGATCCTCGCTGACCTTAGATCCACTCTCCAATTTTCCATCCAGCAATTGAACCTACTGGTACGAGTATCGCGAAAGCCCACCATTCTTCCACCAGTCCTCCAGCAATTATTGCTCCTGCTATTGAGAATATTGCCCCGAAAAATAATGGCGCAATTGTTGATTTGTTCATATTACTCCCGTCCCCTAACAGCAACATTACAAGCTTAATTCCTGTAAGTCTTGGATGAGTTTCCGAGCTAGTAATTATGCCGGAAGTATGAAAATAGGATCTAAATAAAAGCCCATAACCACTCAATGTGTTGTTGAAGGAAAAAAATATAAACTATTCTCACTCTTCGGCATACTATGACCACAGAGAGTAATAAAATGATTCCTACTAGCAGACTGAAAGATAATTGATGGAAAAGGATTCAGAAGATCAAGACAAGGCATACAGAAGCCTTGTGGGAGCAAGAATCCGTTCTATACGTAAACAGAAGCGTCTTTCATTGCAAGAAGTAGAAGCACGATCTGAAGCTGAATTCAAAGCATCCGTCCTAGGTGCATATGAAAGAGCAGAAAGAGACATCTCAGTACCGCGCCTTCAAAGACTTGCGAATTTCTACAATGTACCCGTTGATCAACTGCTACCTAGTGAAGATGCTCTAAATAAATTGGACGAAAATTTTCACTCTCAGTTAGATGTTGATACAACTGAGCGAAGCATCGTCATAGATTTGACGAAACTAAGTGAATCTAAGGCATCAGAATCTGCAGTAATAGATCGTTACCTGAAAATTATTCAAGTTAAAAGACAAGATTTCAACGGTCGAGTATTAACTATTAGACGTGATGATCTGCAGGCCTTGGCTGCGATAATAGGCACAACCGTAGAAGACGCACCTCAACGTCTAGCAGAGTTAAATTTACTTCGAGATGCAATTTCAGGCTGAGACCTCTGATACCAGGAGATAGTCTTAATAACCATGAGTGTTTTGTCACGCGTTCTTCGAAGTGGTGAGGGTAAAAAACTTAAAGCTATTGAATCTCTCGTTCCAGATATAAATTCCTTCGAGCCTGAAATAGAGAAACTGTCAGATCACGCGCTACAAGCTAAAACAGGCGAGTTTAAACAAAGACTGGAAAAAGGCGAAGATCTTAATGATTTACTAATTGAAGCTTTTGCTGTTGTCCGGGAAGCTGCACGCCGCGTCATCGGACAAAGACATTACGACGTCCAAATGATGGGAGGCATAGCTCTACACCTCGGATGGGTGGCGGAAATGAGAACTGGTGAAGGTAAAACTCTTGTATCGACTCTTGCAGCATATTTAAATGGTTTAACAGGTAGAGGTGTTCATCTTTGCACAGTTAATGATTATTTAGCTACAAGAGACAGTGAATGGATGGGACAGCTTCACAAGTGGCTTGGCTTATCTGTAGGACTAGTCGTCCCTTCTGTCTCTGATCGGATTGAAAAAAGAGAAGCCTATTTATCCGACATCACTTATGGAACAAATAATGAACTTGGCTTCGACTATCTGCGTGACAATATGGCTTTAAGTAAAGATGAACTCAGTCAACGCGGTCACGCTTTTTGCATTGTTGATGAGGTGGATTCAATTCTTATTGATGAGGCTAGAACACCTTTAATAATTAGTGGTAAGGCAAGTGATGCCTTGGAGCTTTATCAAAAATTTTCATCAGTGGTTAGAAATTTAAAACGCGACTTGCATTATGACGTTGATGAAGAAAAACGTATAATTGCCCCCACAGAAGAAGGTGTGCGAGCAGTCGAAAAAGCTCTAGGAGTTGAAAACCTCTATGATCAGGTTTCATCCAATCTGGTTCATCAGTTGCATGCTGCAATCAAGGCAAAAGAGCTTTATCAAAAAGATCGCGACTACATCGTTACAGATGGTGAAGTCAGAATTGTTGATGAGTTCACAGGACGTGTACTAGAAGGGCGAAGATGGTCAGATGGAATACATCAAGCCGTTGAAGCAAAGGAGAGCGTTTCTGTAAAAGAAGAAAACCAGACTCTCGCCACAATTACTCTGCAGAACTATTTCCGCATGTATGAAAAACTTTCAGGTATGACTGGAACGGCTTCAACTGAAGCCGCTGAGTTGGCAGGTATTTATGGTCTGCAGGTAGTAACCATTCCGACGCATAAGCCAATGGTTAGAGACGATCGTCCCGACCTTGTATATAAGACTGAAGCGGGTAAGTTCCAGGCTTTAGTGAGTGACATTGTAGAAAGACAATCCAAGGGTCAACCCGTACTCGTGGGAACTATTTCAGTTGAAAAATCAGAGAAAATTTCACGTGAGCTAGAAAAACGAGGCATTGGCCACGAAGTTTTAAATGCAAAACAACACTTCCGAGAGGCTGACATAGTTTCACAAGCTGGACGCCCAGGCGCTGTTACAGTTGCCACGAATATGGCTGGAAGAGGCGTGGACATAATGCTCGGAGGGAACCCGTCAACTTTGGGAGAAAAAGTTCTTGAAAGCGGAGGCCTATATGTTTTGGGTACAGAACGCCATGAAAGTCGAAGAATCGACAATCAGCTAAGAGGACGTAGCGGTCGGCAAGGAGATGTAGGTGAGAGTCGTTTCTACTTATCTCTCGAAGATGAACTTATGAGGCTTTTTGCATCAGGAGCTTTGAGAAATGTGATGGATAAAACCCTTCCCGAAGATGTACCAATCGAATCAAAAATGGTCTCAAAAGCTATAGAGCGTGCTCAAACTACGGTAGAGCAAAAAAATGCTGAAGCTAGAAAAAATGTTTTGAAGTATGACGAAGTTATGAATGAGCAGAGGAAAGTCATCTACAGAAGACGAAATGAAATTCTCAATGGTGCCGATCTGCGAGATTCTGTAATAGAAGCAATCGATGGAGTTGTCGCTGAAACACTTGAAACATTTTGCGCTGAAGAGCTACCTGAAGAATGGGATTTAACTGGATTATTAAATGAAATAAATGGCTACTGGCCCAACAGCATCACTCCGAGTGACTTGGATTCGATTCAAAACATTTCAGAGCTGGAACAGCTTTTAACAGAAAGTGCTTTCGAGGCTTTCGATTCCAGAGAAAAAGATCTGGGCTTGGAAACTTTACGCGAAGTTGAGCGTCAGGTCATGTTGAGGATAATTGATCAAAGATGGAGAGAACATCTTTATGAAATGGACCATTTGCGTGACGGTATCCACCTAAGAGCAATGGCGCAAAAAGATCCAACTACTGAATGGCAAAGGGAGGGTTTTGAACTTTTTCAAGAGTTAACAGAACTTTTGCAGAGGGATTTGGTCCGCTACATAATGCGAGTTCAGTTGTCATCTTCAGAAAGTGAAGACCGAAAACCTGAAGAGGTTACAACAAGCGGTCCGGAAGGCCCCGTGACGGGAGCGGCAGCTGTCGCCATGGCAGCAGGTGTTCCGACTGAAGTGAAAGAAAGTAAACACATCACAACGGAACAGATAATAAAAGATGAGAAAGAGTCAACTCCTAGAAATTCACCTTGCCACTGTGGGTCTGGACGTAAATTCAAACATTGTCACGGCCGTTGATATAGGGCAATTATTGGAATTGACCGTTACTGCTTTTAGGAGAAATAATTATAAATGAATGATTTTTCGGAAGAAATCCTCCTTCTTCGTCAACGTCTTAGCGAGGCAGAAAAATATCTCAAGATCGATGAACTGAAAGATCGAAAACTTTCTTTAGAGCAAGAATCTTCCGATCCTGAGCTCTGGAACGATCAGGATAAAGGTCGGCAAGTCCAGACCGACCTAGCACGAGTGGTTGAGGATTTAGAGCGTTATTCAACTTTAGAAACTGGAATAGAGGAAGCAGAGACTTTAATTGAAATGGCAGTCGAGGAAAAAGACCAAAGTTTGGATCATGAGATTGAAAGACTGATTTCTGCAACCGTGATTGACTTTGATGCTTTGGAGGTTCAAAGTCTTCTTTCTGGAGAGTATGACGTTGAAGATGCTGTCTGCCAGATTCAATCAGGAGCTGGTGGAACCGATGCTCAAGATTGGGCTGAAATGTTACTACGCATGTATACAAGATGGGCTGAGAATAAGGGATTAAAAATCGAACTAGATTCAGTATCACCTGGTACTGAAGCAGGAATTAGTTCAGCTGAATTTATTGTTCGAGGCCGTCATTCTTTTGGGTTTCTTCAAAGTGAAAGAGGTGTCCATAGGTTGGTGCGTATATCGCCATTTAATAAAGAATCAAAGAGACATACAGCCTTTGCTTCTTTTCAAGTAGTTCCTTTCTTTGAAAAAGTTACGGAACAGGTAGATATTGATGAAACAGAGTTACGCATCGACACTTATAGATCTTCAGGAGCAGGAGGTCAGCATGTGAATGTAACTGATTCTGCTGTACGTATAACCCATATACCGACCGGGATAGTTACATCTTGCCAAAATGAGAGAAGCCAGCATCAGAACCGTGATAGAGCAATGCAAATGCTGGCAGCAAAACTGCTTGACCTCGAGAGACAGCGCCGCGACGAGCAAATTGCTCAAATAAGTGGAGAACAATCAAATGTTGATTTTGGAAGTCAAATACGTTCATATGTGTTGCAGCCCTATCAAATGGTGAAAGATTTGAGAACAGATTTTGAGATTGGGGATGTCGCTAGAGTGCTCGATGGTGATCTAGATGACTTTATTGAGGCTTACCTGCGTTGGAATCGAGCGAGATAAATTGAACGCAGAGACGCCAATGAAATGTATTCTTGTTCCCTTTCTGGTACCTTCTCCGCAGTGCCGAAAGTTATTTTTATGAGATGTTCATCGACTGAAATAGATAGTTATCTTCTGTTTTTTTATGAAGAACACGTGATGGGGGGTCAAAATGATTCGATTTGAAACTGTCACAAAGACCTATAAGGGTGAAGTAGTAGCCCTGAGGGAAGCATCTGCAGAAATCCAGAGAGGTGAGTTTGTATTTCTGGTAGGACCTTCGGGTTCAGGAAAATCAACTTTTATAAGGCTAATAAACAGGGAAGAAGTTCCGGATGCAGGAAAAATACTGGTTGCCGGAAAGGATGTTAGTTCTCTTAGTTCATGGAAAGTCCCTTACCTGCGTCGGAATATCGGTTATGTATTCCAGGATTATAAACTTTTACCAAAAAAGACTGTTACTGAAAACGTTGCTTTTGCTTTAGAGGTTATAGGGAGGCCTAGACCGATCATTAAGCGTCAGGTTCCTGCCATTTTAGAACTTGTTGGTCTTTCAAGAAAAGCAGATCGCCTTCCAGAAGAACTTTCAGGCGGTGAACAACAAAGGGTCTCAATTGCCAGAGCTTTCGTAAACAGACCGCTGATACTGTTGGCAGATGAACCAACAGGAAATTTAGACCCCGCAACTTCTGTAGGCATTATGAGACTTTTAGACAGAATAAATCGCAGTGGAACTACTGTCGTTATGGCCACACACGACCGCAGCATCGTAGACACAATGAGACGCCGAGTGATCGAGTTGGATAGAGGAATGCTTGTTCGTGACGAATCACGTGGAGTGTACGAATGAAGACATGTCTCATGATTAGAGGGTTGCGCTGAGATGATTTTTCGATTCTGGTATTTCATACGTGAGACTTTTGTAAGCCTCTGGCGAAACCTCAGCTTAACTCTTGCCGCCATTTTGACCGTGGCCATTTCTTTAGCGTTAGTTGGTTCCTCTTTACTGATCAGAGAAGGGGCGGAGCAGGCAACAGCACAATTCCAAGAAGGCGTTGAATTTATCGTCTTTATGAATGCAGACGCGTTGGAAAACCAAAATGAGGCGATCAGAAAAGTTCTCGACACAAGTCCTGCAATAAAGGAATATGTCTATGTCGACAAATTCGCAGCGTACGAAGAGTTTCGTGAACTTTTCGTTGATAAGCCCGAATTAGTGGAGAGCGTAACTCCTGAAATAATGCCGCCCTCTTACCGAATTGTTCCAAGAGACCCAGACGCAGACAATGTTACGGAACTAGCCAGACAATTCTCAGAACAGCCTGGTGTCAAGGAAGTTGCAACTGCAACAGAAGCGATTCGACAAATAGAAGACTTTTCAACAAGAGTCAGTCAGGCTCTTTTGCTAGCAGCAATAGTTCTTGTAGCAGTTTCGGCTGTACTTATATTGAACACAGTTTTCACAGCAATTTCAGGTCGTAAAACTGAAATAGAAGTTATGAAACTTGTAGGTGCAACAAATTGGTTCATACGAATACCATTTATGTTGGAAGGAACTATCCATGGATTAATGGGAGCGGGACTCGCAGTTCCAGCTTTATTTGTTGTTGATAGCAAGGTTCTTGCATACTTCCAAGAATCAGAAGCAGTTCCTCTTTTTAGAGGATTTGCCGTTCCAGACGGATTTGTATGGAATACAAGTATTTGGATACTTGTTATTGGGGCAGCGATTGGAATGATCGGCTCGGCTTTTGCCGTAACTAGATATTTGGATGTCTGATCTTTGTCAGCAGAAGCTAGCTACCAATTGGCTGATGTAGAACCGCCTGAGACCGGTCAAATAAATGAAACTTCGTTAAACGGACGCGATTTAATTGTATGGAAAACTGAAAAGGGTGAATTGTGCGCGATGGAAGCGCGATGTCCACATCAGTGGACACATCTTGCTTATCAAGGCGTAGTCTCAGGCGAAGAAATTATTTGCACAACGCACTTTTGGCGTTTTTCAACGGCAGGGGAGGGTTGCAAGGAGAATGTAAAAGGTAGGCGAGACCCTAAAGGGAATATTGACGTTATCCCTTGTTATGAGCAGGATGGCAAAATTTGGATCGCTACAACCGAAGGAGAAGATTAAATGGATGAAGATCTTGATTTAGAAAAGTTATTAAAATATTCGTTAGACACATGGTTGTTCAAACAAGGTGAAATGGTGTCTTTAGTGATACACCTCGGTCACCGTTTGGGTCTCTATGAAGCGATGGATGGAATCGGAAGCACTACGGCAGAAGAATTGTCTAAATCTACAGAATGTCACGAAAGGTGGGTTTTGGAATGGCTCCGTTGTAATGCGGCTGCTGGTCTGATTAAAACTTCTGATGGAAGTAATTTCGAACTAGAACCAGAAGCTGCTGCGGTTTTAGCCCAATCAGATAAACCCACCTATGCGGCTGCAGTCTTTGCAAATCTTAAACCAATTGAAGTTGTAGATGGGATAGCAGAAGCCTTTAAGACTGGTATTGGACTTAGCTATGACGGCCAAGGAGATGGTTCAGAGCATGCAGTGGAAGCTATGTGTGGGCCTATGTCGAAAGCACTGCTCGTATCACAAGTATTACCCCTGTTGAATGGTGTAGAGGACAAAATGAGAGAAGGGGCACGAGTTGTTGATGTAGGTTGTGGAACAGGACTTGCGATAGAGCTTTTAGCAGAGGCATTTCCTGAATCAACTTTTGTTGGGTATGACCCATCGACAAGAGCTATAGGGGTAGCTCGAGAAAGGTTTTCCTCATATAAAAATGTGGAACTTTTCGATCTTGGTGCCGAGAGTATCCCTAGCTCTGCGGATGCTGATTTTGTCATGACATTAGACTGTCTTCACGATATGCCAAGACCTGATATTGCACTCAAGGCAATTCATGGTGTTTTGAAAGACGATGGAACTCTTTTAGTCAAAGAAATTAAATCTTCTGCTACATGGGCTGATAATTTAAGAAATCCTGTCCTCGCGTTAATGTATGCGACTTCGATCACGACCTGTTTATCTTCGGCAATGTCAGACGTCGATACACTGGGATTAGGAACCTTAGGATTAAATCCAGAATTATTGTCAGTGATGATAAAGGATGCTGGCTTCACTTCTTTTCATCAACATAAAGTCGAAGATCCAACGAATCTTTATTACGAAATCCGTCCTTAACTTAGTTTGTAAAAATATTTTCAGGGGGAGAAACCGGAAGAATGCAACCTGAATAATTTTGACTTTCAGCTTCTCCATTTATGACGCAGGGGAACTGGTATTCCATGTGTTGGATCGATGAAGGTCTTGTCGGTTTATTGAGAGTAAAAGAACCAAATGAAAGTCCGGGGCTGTCTACGAAGCCAAGAGTAGATAGGGACTCGTGAATTCTACGTCGACTTGGATTAACACCTGCGTCGTAGAGAGCCCGTGCGATATAGCGTGTGATTGAGCAAATCTTTAAAACTGCTTCAGTTCTTCTAGGGTCAATAGAGTGTTGATCTAGATCGGAAACACGTGAATACTCCTTGACGCACATTTTTTCAAAAGGCGAAAAGCGATTTTCGAAAATTCTTTGATTTTCGACATAGGGATGGGAAAAAATTATAGTGCCGTTGTAATAATCGGCAACTTCACTTCCCCCATAATTGAAGATGTGATTAGTTGACCGTTCATCATCTTGTTGATTGAAAGCCGACTGAATTATTTGTGGCTTTGGTATGTCATTTGCAATCATCTGAGTTAAGAATTCAGGCAATGAAACAGCATTTAGTGTAGGGAAGAGAACATCAGGAGGATTCTCTATGAAGGCATCAATAGTTCTTTCAATTCCTGCATTACAAAAGATTCCACCCTCACAGTTGAGAAAGTGGAATTCAGGGTCATAATTGAGTTTTCGGAGCGGTTCTACGAGTCCTGTTATGATCGACTCATAATTACCTAAAGAGTCATCGGCGACTATGGCTATGGATCGGTTAGTTAAAAGCCCGTTCTTTTCTGCGAATGTCAGCATCAAGGAAAAAGCTTGTTCAGCACTAAAAGAATCGATCAGGAGTCTGTTGTCAGAAGTAATTGCATTTTGATTAGGTAAAACTTTTGTTGTCACTAAAGCCGTTTTTTGTTCATTTACGATGCAATTCTCCAAAGGTCCAGAGAATTGAGAAATGTCGACCACTATTACAGATGGGATATCTTTAGTCGCGTTTAGGCAAGCTATAGTGCCCAAAGTTGAAGTATCAATATCGAAAGCTTCTAGTGGGAAAGTAGTAATTTCTTGAAGATCAATTTTCCTGCCATGAAAACCTCCGCACTCTTCGTTTAGGATTTTTATGAAAGCGGAAAATATTTCCGATGTATCACCGCTGAAATTTTCAAAACTCAAAGTTTGCAGCTCATCTATTGAAGTTTCTATGTTGACTATGGAGACTGAATTTTCGGTTATTCCTCGGCCAGTAGATTGAGGTCCGAGTCCTATTTGAAGCTCCTCTCCCACACGAATTTCCTGTCCGATAAAAATTAAATTCGGATTAGCGATGTCATTCATTTCTAGTACTTCCTGAAGTGTCAGATCATGCTTAGAGGCTATTTTCGCGAGAGAGTCACCTCTTTTCACTTCAACAGTCGCAGGAACAATTTCTTCTTTGACAGGAGGGTAAGTGGTGCAAAATGTATCCAGAGTTTGAAATGGGTGGGTTCGGTTGATTTCAGGTTTCCGATCAGAGAAATTTGAAGAAAAATCTTCAAAGTAGCTGCTACTTTCAGGAAGATCATCAATTATTTTTTCAATATTTGCTGTTTGATCAGCAGAAGTATTATCGCTAATTTCAATCATCGTGCTTGTAGTACTCTGATTTATAGAAGCGTTAGTTATTTCATTAGAAGGTGTTGTTTTACTTGTTTGATCGTCAGTATCCGAACAGGCGGCTGCCACTAAAGAGACTAGAAGAATAAATCTTATGCTTCTCTTTGTCATAGGTGAATCTCCTGAAATCCCTAAAAAGTCAACCGTCGGACGAGACTAATGCCTAGTATTGCGATTGAAGTGTCAAGATAAGAATTGTAGATAAAAACTTTTAAGTGACTCACTTCAGGAGTGTCTATTGCGTAGCCTCTTGTTGGTGAGGCACAGAGGGCAACAATGGATGATACGGGTAGAGAAAACCAGCTAGACGAAGAAAGTTCAGATCAAGACGTCAATGAATTGGTGAAGGAACCAGAACAAGAATCAGAACTTTCTGAAGAAGAGACACGTGCTAGAAGACAAGCTTTTTTTCGAGCTAGAAAATTTTCAAAGTCACCAGTAGCTGCATATCAAGTTTCGCCAGGATCTAAATGGTCCACTGAAGAAGCTGATGAGGAAATAAGGAAGTTTTTAACACGTTTGGCTGGAGATCGCGATCTCGTTGAAACAGCAGACCCGGTTCAGCTCGCACAGGAAAATGACCTGCTATTACTTTTCGGACCTGATGAGGAGGAGGAATTTGCTCGATTAGCATTGCGGTTCCCTGAAGAAACTGTAAAGAACTGGGCCACTTTATTGAGTGGAGGCAGTAGATCAGAGGCATTCGGACCAAGATCCAGGGCTGAAAGACGCAGTGAGGCGGCCGTGGCATCAGAACTTCAGAGTGCTGTATTCAGACGTTTGATAACAGCAGGAATAGGTGTCGGTTTGATTCTTGTTGTTTTCTTTGCACTTAAATCTCTAACAGATAATTCTGAAGAAAAAGTTGGCTTAGGTTTACGTTTTTCAGAAGTATCGAGTGTTGAAAGTGTCGAATCTAATAACAGTTATCTAGATTTATTTAACCCCATAACTGAACCGGCACTAGTGGCTACCGCCGAAAGAATCGTGGCGGTTAAACAGGGTGAGGAGCAATTGATGGAGCGCATCAAGGTTGATGTTCCGTACGAAGCCCTTCCAATTCTTCCTGGGGTACTGAGTGCGACTGTTTTCCAATATGGGGAAGGGCAAATTGCTCTTGTGGGACCGGAAGGATGGGTTGCGGATTCATGCACAATGGTCTCTGTAACTACAAGTAATCTAAGGCCATTAGATGTGCTGCATTATGCTGGGTCCAGCACTGATTGCCCTTCAGAGATTAAAGGAACTGAAGCAAATCCAACGTGTTTAGGTAGTTCTGTTCTTGTTCTCCCAATAGCAATCCCACAGAGAAGTAATCCACAAAAACTTCCGGAAGGTGGCGTGGGTTGGGCTGAAAAGGTCAGATTTGCTATCGAAAGTCCTACAGCGGAACTGGACGGTTGGGAAGTGCTTTCAGTGAGAGGGACAATTGAAGTTCCAGAAGGTGTCGAAAATGTAGTCATACCAAAATTTGGCGGCGCTCCAGGAGATAAACTTGAAATAGATTTGGGTATGGGTTCTGAAGGTCCAATAGCAGGGTCGTGCATAATTGAATAGGAAAAAGTTCCTTTTTGATGAAGATGGCGCATTCGGCGTTAAGAGTTTTGAACGCACCACTGAACAAGTTACGAGTACTATGGCCGACCTCCGTAGAAGGGCGGACATAACGCTTTTGCGATGGCAAGCACATTTTGACTCTCCAATAGCTGACCGTGTCATTCCGTGGCTTGGCGCTTTTCTACTCAGTTTGTCACTCGCTCTTCTTTCTTTATCAAGATTCAGAGATCTGAGTGTGGGAGAGCAAATCGGCTACTACATACAGGCCTCTCACCTTATGGAGATGGGAGAATCACCCGAGATCACGCAACTTGGGTTAAATATCTTCGCTCTTCAAGCGGCATGGTTATTTTGGCCAATATCGTTAATTTCACGACTGTTCCCAACCGGAGAGTTTTTGTTAACGGTCCAAGCTCTCGCATTGGGACTTGCTGTTGTGCCGATATGGCGAATTGCAAGAGGTCCCGCAAATTTAAGAACTGGAGGGGCAGTTGTTCTTACTTTTGCTTACTCACTTCATCCATCTATACATAATCTAAATCTCGCCGGTTTTCACCCCGAGGCTGTAGCTGTTCCTGCTTTGCTGGCGGCCTACCTGGCAGGTCACTATGAAAAGTGGTGGACCAGCTCAGGTTTATTGTTTCTCGTCTTGCTTACACGAGCAGATTTAGGACTTGCAGTAGTAGCGATTGGTGTGATTTTTTTCTTAGAAAATAGAAAAGTTGCTGGCAGGATAGTTTTCTTTTCTGGCCTACTTTGGTTTCTGTTAATGGCTTTCTGGGTGCAGCCTTCAATTGGCTCAGGCTATTATCCTCATATTGCTGCTTTTCGACACTTCGGAGAGGGTTCTTTAGATGTGATTTTCGGAATGTTGTCTGATCCTTTTGGTCTACTTAAGGATTTATTAGTGCGGAGTAACTTCGAGCAAATAATTCTTATTATTGCACCAGTTTTATTTTTGCCACTTATACATTTGCGTTACGTTTTACCAGCGCTTCCTCTACTTATCTTTTACTTAATAGCTGATGTTCCAGTTGGAGTGCTAGGTAATCCCCAGCAAGATGTAGCTGTACTAGCCGTTGTTTTTATTGCAGCAACCTATGCACTGATGAAAATGGGATCCACGGGTGTTAGCCGAATTCTTGTTGGTCGAAGAATATTAACTGTCCTGTTACTAACGGCGACTGTTTTTTTCATCCGCGATTCAGCTTCCTCTCCATTCGAAAAACCTTGGGAATGGGGTAGGAGGGATGAGACCGATATAGCCAGAGTCACATCAGTTTTTTGGCTGGGGCCAGATGCGAGTGTTGCGGCGCCGGCAAACTTGTATCCAGAAATTGCAGAACGTAAAAATGCTTTCGTTTTAAAGACAGACGGTCCTTTTCTGCCAGATAGCGAACGACTTAAGAATTTAGACGCAGTAATTTTTGATGAAAATATTGTCACTTGGTCTGATACAGAGTTGATTGGATTTGAAGGAAAAATGATGGAATTCGGGTTTGATAGACGTTATGACTCGAAAGGTATTCAGACCTGGATCCGCAAACCCGGATCAGGTTAATTTTCAACCGTTTCTCAATCGGTTTTCGTAAGATAGCTTTCAAGGTGCTCTAAATCTGCTGTTAGTTCATCGTTTGAGATATCTGCATTGGCATTGGCAAAATCCAGGTGACTCATATCGTTTATTGGTATTACATGCAGGTGAACATGTGGGACTTCGAACCCTGCGATCATTAGCCCAATACGTTCTGGTTTGAATGCTTTCATTTGAGCCTCTCCGATCAATTTTGCCACTTTCAGGCAATGCGAAGCTGTCTCTTCTGGCAAGTCGATCCACATATCGATTTCCTGAATAGGTACAACCAGAGTGTGGCCACGATTTATCGGTCTTATATCGAGAAACGCGAAACACGTTGAGTCTTTCCAAAGTATGTGTCCAGGTATTTCTCCTGAGTATATTTTGGTAAAAATAGTTGACATGGGGCCTAGCTTTCCAAGTATTACCACTTTGGTCAAACGCGGCGATGCAGAGATATGGATATCTGCATTCGAAGATGGGTAGATTGAAATTATGGATGACAGAATTTTCACTGTTCCTAATTTGATCAGCGTTCTACGTCTTCTTTGTATTCCTCTTTTTGTATGGATTCTTTTCGGAGTTGAAAATAGGTCCGCGGCAGCGATTCTTTTAGCAGTACTCGGAGCTACGGACTGGGTTGACGGGTGGATAGCTAGGAGATTTAACCAAACTTCAGAACTTGGAAAAATCCTTGATCCCACTGCTGACAGGCTGTTGCTTATAGTCTCAATTCCTTCACTTATAATTGATGGTTCAATTCCGCTTTGGTTTGCACTGCTCGCTCTCATCAGAGAATTGCTCGTTGGTGGAGCAACTGTTGCATTAGCTCTCATTGGGGCCCGAAGAATTGATGTTCTGTGGTGGGGTAAAACAGGAACTTTTGCGATGTTATTCGCTGTGCCTTCTTTCCTAGCGGGTGAATCGACAATTTCTATAAGTGATTTTTTTGCCGCACTCGCCTATATCTCTGGAATTCCAGGCTTATTTATTTCTTGGTTAGCTGCGTTTATGTACATACCTCTAGCATCTGAAGCGCTGAAGGAAACTCGTGACAAAAAGTAGTCCAGTCTATTAATTTCTTGCTTCCGCTATAAAAATGATACTTTTGGCGCTAGTTTCAAATTTATGAATATCCCAGACGACCTTATGTATTCTGAAGACCATCAATGGGTCCGAATGGAAGAGAACGGCCTGATTCGCGTAGGAATAACTGATTACGCACAAGATGCTCTAGGGGAAGTTGTTTTCGTTGACCTTCCTGAAATTGACCGATTACTAGAAAAGGGAGGAGTTTTAGGGGAAGTAGAATCGAGCAAATCCGTTTCAGAAATATCTGCCCCTTTATCTGGAAGGGTTTCCGAGGTGAATGATGATTTAGAGTTGCACCCTATGAAGGTAAATGAGGATCCATATGGAGAGGGATGGATTTGTTTAATGAGTGGAGAAGAGTCGGATCCGATAAGTAAACTTTTAGATTCTGATTCTTATCGTTCACTTTTAGAGAGCTGATTAAAGGAATGGAGGATTTGAAATTATTAGTGATGATGAAATAACTGATGCGATTGAGATTGAACCGGAAATTCCACACCGTTTGGATCGAGAAATTTTTGAAACAGACACAGGGATACTTGTTATCGAGTCGGGACCAAGATCAGGTTCCCGTTACGCTCTGGATTCTGAATCGATTTCAATAGGACGAGAAAAGAATGCTGACATTTTTCTCGATGATGTAACGGTCTCAAGACAACATGCAGTTATTGAAAGAAACAAAAGCATCTACAGAGTGTCTGATGCAGGTTCATTAAATGGCACTTACCTAAATGCGAAACTCGTTCGCTCTGAAGAACTAACAGATGGAGATGTTCTACAAATTGGACGATTTAAACTCGTCTTTTTCCATGGAATTGCTCAGAACTGATGGAATGTTGATTTGTCAGAACAGGAACTATTTAACATAAGTCAAGTCTGCGAAAGTCTTATTGGAGAGTTTCCTGAACTTACTGTTTCGAAGATTCGTTATCTCGAATCCCAAGGGTTAGTCAACCCTCTTAGAACTGAATCAGGTTACAGAAAGTTTTCTACTGATGACGTGGAGCAACTGGTTTGGATTTTGAGACAACAAAGAGATTATTTCGTCCCACTCGGAACTCTAAAAGAACGGCTAGAACGTAATGGTGTTGATTTCAACTCGACTGCTGAAAGTAATACTTCGGATTCAAAAGCAGCAGCTGGTAAAGATCCTGTAGTTACAGGAATCAGTTTAGATATTGATGGCTTGTCCAGAGCTTCAGGTGTTCCAACCGAGAAAATCCAAGAATTGATCGAATTGGGAGTGGTTAAGGGTAGGCAAGTGGGGAGTAAAGAAATTTTTGAAGGTGATTCTTTGTTGACAATCAGGTCCGCAAAACGTCTTTTTGAACTAGGAATGGAAACTAGACATTTACGTATGTATCTAGTCGCCGCTCAAAGAGAAGCAGGAGTGATAGAGCAGTTGTTTTCAGCTAAAACTAAAAGTGGAGATGTTGAATCCAGAACTGAAGCTAAGCGAGAATTAGATGAAGTAGTTGTTTTGGGCAGAGAAATTCACAAGTGTCTACTAAAACTCTCCCTAGATGGACTAGAAACTTGGTGAGATGGATTTTCCAAAATTGTTACAAAACCGACAAGAAATTGATGTTCGAGTTACGGAACTGGCTGCTGAGCTTGACGACTATATGGGTGAAGGGGATGTGGTTGTGGGTGTGCTGAAGGGTTGTCTGCCTTTTCTTGCGGATTTGGTTAGAAAACTCGATCATGAAATAGAAACAGATTTTCTAGCTTTAACTTCTTTTCAGGAGAACACGGGAAGAGTCCGACTCACAAGAGATTTAGGAATTGACGTCTCAGGTCGTAATGTCCTACTGGTTGAAGACGTAGTTGATACAGGTTTTAGGCTAGATTTTCTCAGACGCCATTTGGAGACTCATGAACCATCAGAAGTTAGGGTCTGCACACTTTTCGACCGTTCGGATCGCAGAATACTTCCTGTCAAGGTCGAGTATTCCGGTTTTGTTCTCCAAGAGGGTTTTATTGTTGGATATGGAATTGACCACCTGGGCATGTTTAGAAATCTCCCTTCAGTTGTCACAGCGAACCAGACGCTTCTCGATGAAGAGTTTGCAAGAGGGGAATCTAAATTGGCTGATGAGATAGTAAAAATTGCGCGAGGTAAAGAAACAGTTGAATGCTAGTTAACAGTTTTGGAGGCAGTAATGAATGAAATGGTAGTAGTTGGGGTTCAGCAGGTTTTACCTTCTAATACGCCTGTAATACTTCTTCGTGAAAAAGAAGGTGAGAGGCTCCTGCCGATATTTATCGGCTTGCCAGAAGCAACCGCTATTGGTTTAACTCTTGCCGGACAAGAACCACCTAGGCCTATGACACATGATCTTTTCGTCACGGTTATGGAGACTTTTTCTGCGACTCTTGAAAGGGTAGTTATAACACAGTTACGTGACCGAACTTTTTATTCCGACATATATCTCAGAGGACCCGCAGGTGTTGATGCACTTTCTGCAAGACCTTCTGACGCTATAGCATTGGCGGTTCGTATGGGGGCCGATGTTTTCGTGGAGGAAGAAGTGTTAGAAGAGGCTGGATATATTGCGCCTCCCGACCAGGAGGAACCAATTACTGATGTGCAGGTAGAGGAATTTCGTGAGTTTCTTGACAATGTCAATCCTGATGACTTCGATGGTTAAAGGAATTTGGTTTAAAAAAAGATCTTTATGACACTGGGTTGTTGACCGCGGGTTTATTACGATCTAACCTGTAGAATAACATCAATGTAGTTCTCTGAGCGAAATATAGGGTGCAACCTGTTTTTCGCGCGAGAGAGGGAAGAACATGGTTCAAGAACAAGGTTATAGCGGTGACGAAGCCAGAAAAATTGTCGGTATTACATACAGACAATTGGATTACTGGGCCAGAACGGAACTTATAAGACCGTCTCTTGCTGACGCCAGTGGTAGCGGAACAAGGCGGAGATACACCTACCGGGACTTGCTTAAATTAAAAGCTATTAAAGCCCTAATAGATGCAGGAATACGTCTTGCTTTGATTAGAAAAGTATTTGAGTTCCTTGAAGAAAAACTTGATGAGGATGTAGTGCAAGTTAATTTGGTTATTCAAGGAGCTTCTGTAATGGTGCAACGCGGAGAAGAAGAGATAATTGATCTCCTCCACAACGGACAGGGTGTGTTAAATATTTTGCCGATGGCGGGTGTAAAAGAAGACCTTGATGCAAAAATTGTCGAACTTTTCCCAGGGGACGAAAGATCCAGTATTGAAATCGATCATAAGGCAATTGGTCAATAGTGACTTCAAAAGAGAAGACAAGTTGCTTCGATGAGTGAACTTCGAAAACTCTCTGACCATAATACTTCAGCTTCTTTTGCTCATGAATCTGAAGAACGAATTGCTGGATTGTTAGATTTTTATGGCATCGAATGGGAATATGAACCAACAACTTTTGTTTTGGAGAGAGATTCCCAAGGTCAACCAAGATCAGCATTCACACCAGATTTTTTTCTACCTGAACACAATCTCTACCTAGAAGTTACAACTCTTAAACAGTCATTGGTAACAAGAAAGAATCGTAAAGTTAGAAGGTTGCAGGCGCAAAGACCAGACTTGAGTATAAGAATTCTTTATAAAAGCGATATTGAAAGACTTTTTCTTTCAGATGCGGCTTGATCTTATCTAGTCGAGCAGATCGGGTTCATCGACCAATATCTTGTCGAATAAAGGTTGAGCGCTGAACCAACCGGAAAAGGCATTACCTACTTGATTATTGGTGATAGTTGCTGTTTCGTCATCTATAGGGTCAGTAGTTCCAGCAGCTTCTGCTAGAAGCTGCGCCTGGCAAGTTCTTTCCATGGTTACAAAAAGCCAAAGTGCTTCGTCAACAGTTTCTCCTAAAGTCAACAGTCCGTGATTTTTAAGTATTGCTGCCTTGCAGTGCCCGAGAGATGCAGCGATTCTTTTACCTTCAAGTGGGTCTAGTACCACTCCTGTGTAATCATCAAACAAAACGTGGTTGTTGTAGAATATGCAACTATCTTGCGTCAAAGGGTCCAGGGTTTTTCCTAGTGATGAGAATGCCTTCCCGAAAATAGAATGAGAATGAGCAGCTGCGACAATCTCAGGTCTTTCTATGTGAATGCCGGCATGAATGGCGAATGCTGCCTGATTGACGGCGTAATCTCCTTCAATTACATCGCCGTTATGGCTAACTAAAAGTAGGTCGGAAACTGAAATGTGGCTGAAATTCATTCCAAACGGATTAACCCAAAAACACTCTGTTTCTTCTGGATCCCTTGCCGTTATATGTCCGGCTACACCTTCGCTGAAGCCGTAACGTCCGAAAATTCTAAAAGCTGCCGCTAGGCGTTCTTTTCTGTATTGTCTTTCGTCTTCAAGGTTTTCAAAAGTAGGCATTTCGTACATTAGAGGCAGGTCTGATTGAAATCGCTGCGTAGCCTCCACGTTTTTATCGTTATTCATTTCGCACCTCCTTCTTTAGTTTAACTGAGTAAGAAAAATTCTCATTTGTCGGCAATTCGTACAGATTGATTTCTTAGCCAGTGGTCAGCGAGTACAAGAAGAGTCATGGCTTCGACCATGGGCACAGCCCGCGGCAGAACACATGGGTCATGCCTGCCCTTAGCTTCGAGAGTTACAGGATTGTTACTGTTATCGACTGTTTCTTGAGGGGTTGAAATTGTTGCAGTAGGTTTGAATGCTACGCGAAATAGAATTTCAGAACCATTCGTAATTCCACCCTGGACACCACCTGAATAGTTAGAAGTGGTAACTGGCATGGAGTCACCAGGTTCAAACTGATCGTTATGCTCACTGCCTGTCATTTCCACTGAGGAGAATCCGCTTCCTATATCAAAACCCTTTGAAGCAGGTAACGAAAGCATTGCCTTAGCAAGATCTGCTTCGACCCGATCGAAAACAGGAACTCCAAGACCCGCAGGAACACCCCTTACCAGACAAGTAACAATACCTCCGAGAGAGTCACCATTTTTTCGTGCTTCTGTGATTGCAGAAATCATTGCCTCTGAAGCATCACGATCAGGGCAACGGGTAATTTCTGACTCAATCTCATCAAAATTGACATTCTCGGTCCGTACATCTGCTTTTATATCATGAATTTGTGAAACCCAAGCGAGAACTTCGATGTCAGTAGATTCGTTTAAAAGTACTCTAGCTACAGCACCAGCTGCCACTCTTCCTATTGTTTCGCGGGCGCTGGAACGTCCTCCACCTTGCCAGTTCCGTATGCCGTATTTGGTTTCATAAGTAAAGTCAGCGTGTGACGGCCTGTAAACGTCTTTTAAATGGTCGTATGCATCAGGTTTCGCATCTTCATTTCTGACCAGAATTGCGATAGGGGTTCCAAGAGTTTTACCTTCGAACACGCCAGAAAGTATTTCTGCAGTGTCTGATTCATCTCGTTGAGTTGTGATTTTGCTCTGCCCTGGACGTCTCCGATCGAGGTCGCGTTGAATGTCAGCTTCTTTCAAAGAAAGCAAAGAAGGGCAACCATCAATAACTACGCCGACACCTCCTCCATGGCTTTCACCCCACGTGGATATTTTAAATAAAGAACCGAAAGTGTTTCCCATTACATAGATCATAGAGGGCTTTAGGGTCACGCTAGGTCTCATTAAATGAGTGCGATAACCTCAAAGTGTGTCTGGAACCTATGTAAATTTAAATATTGCTACCGCATGGGAAGCAATAAGTGACCAAATAGGGGATCTAACGGCGATCTCGACTAGCGAAAACTCAGAATCTTGGGAAGAATTTGAAAAACGCTCAGCATCTCTAGCTAAAACTTTTTCCGAAAAAGGCTTGAAACGCGATTCAAAAGTTGCTTTTTACTGCTACAACGGACCGGAATATCTAGAAGGTCAATTCGCTGCTTTTAAAATTAGGGCGATCCCCGCAAACGTTAATTATCGGTACTTGGATGAAGAATTGGCTTACATTCTAAATAATGCTGACGCTGAGGCGATCCTATTTGACTCAAGTTTGACTGAACGAGTTGATTCTGTTCGTTCAAGATGCCCTAAATTAAAAGTTTTTGTAAGAATTGGCGGAGGTTCTTCCGAAGATTGGATTACGGACTACGAAGAAGCTGTAAATAACGACACTCTTCCTCGTATTGAAAGATCAGGCGATGATCTATGGTTTCTTTATACAGGAGGCACAACCGGCAGTCCGAAAGCTGTTATGTGGTCGCATGCTGGGCTTCTTGGAGGAATGGCAGAAACCTTTCGTTCTCTTGGAGAGAAAATCCCGGAAAATTCTGAAGAAGCGGGCAGCATTGCGAAAAGAGTGACAAGCGAAGGAAAAGAGATAAGACAACTTTGTGCCGCACCATTAATGCACGGAACATCAAGCCTGACTGCTCTGAGTACCCATACACACGGAGGTCTAGTGTCCACCCTTTCTTCGAGAACATTTGACCCTAGAGAACTTTGGGAAATGGTAGAAAAGTGCAAAATAACAATGCTTACAATTGTCGGCGACGCATTTGCTCGACCCATGATTGAAGAACTTGAGAACTCGTTCACAAACGACATTGCTTGGGATATTACCTCTCTGCGCTTAGTGATGTCTTCAGGTGTAATGTTTAGTGCTCCTTTGAAAGAACGTCTTCTAGATCTTCATAGTTGTACCATTTTGGATGCTTTGGGCTCCAGCGAAGGAACTGGAATGGGTAAGCAGGTGACATCGCGAAGAAGAAAAGATACTGGCACCGCCAGATTTTTTCTTGGAGAACACACAAGAGTTCTTACCGAGAATGGTGAGGAAGTCAAACCTGGATCAAATATGACTGGAAAACTAGCACTCGGTTACCCACTACCAGTTGGGTATTACAAAGATCCGGAAAAAACAGAAGCAACATTCCCAACCATTAATGGTCGAAGATGGTCTATACCTGGTGACTGGGCATCAGTTGAGAAGGACGGTTCCATCACACTTCTAGGTAGGGGCTCAGAGTGCATAAACACAGGCGGTGAGAAAGTTTTCCCTGAGGAAGTTGAAGAAGCTTTGAAAATCAATCCATTAGTTGTTGATTGCAACGTAGTGGGTATCTCTGATGAACGCTGGGGGCAAGCAGTGACAGCAGTCGTAGAAATAAAGACAGGTGCAACACTTGAAGAAGCAGAGCTTTTAACTGAGGTAAAAGAACGTTTGGCTGGTTATAAGGTCCCAAAAAGTGTGATTTTTGTTGAAAAACTAAAGCGTGGACCCAATGGAAAGGCTGATTACAGATGGGCACGTGACATAGCCGAGTCTCCATAGGTTAGATATCTATAAGAGGTGGTGAAGGCCATGGTAATTCGTCACCATTTACTATTGAAGAATGCCGCGATTTAATACCTTCTAGATGCTGACCGTCAGTGAAAATCCAGAACCTGTCATCTAAAATCGCTTGATGAACTAGTTCTGCTACTTCAGATGGTTCCTTAGCGTTACTGCTTATCCATTCCATGAAAGCTTCTCTTTGAAGAAGTTCTTCTTCAGTCAACTCATCCAGTGACTTGTTGAGGAGATTCTCTGGGCGATTTCTTTCTGAATTCCAAATATTTGTTGATACAAATCCCGGGCAGAGGCAACTGACACCCACACCGGAGTTTTCGGTTAGTAATTCTTGCCGCAAGGTCTCCGCTATTGACACGGCAGCAAACTTTGTTGCACTGTAGGGGCCAAGATTGGGAACAGAGACATGACCAGCGATTGAGGCAGTTATGACAATATGCCCCTCATTCATCTCTCTTATTGCTGGAAGAAATGTATGCAAGCCATTTATTATGCCCCATAGATTCACGCCCACGACCCATTCCCAGTCGCTTATCGTTGCTTCTGACAAAGGAGAACCAAATCCGACACCGGCATTAAGGCAAACTACTTTAGGGTTGCTAAATGTTTCTTCAACTTGGTTTTTCATTTCCTCTACAGAAGCCATATCGCTTACGTCGCAATAAACACCCATTGCTTCAAAGCCGAGTTCTTTAAGTTCAGCTACTGCTTCTTCAAGGACAGGAATTTCAATATCAGCTAGAACTACTTTCATTCCCGCCTCAGCGAGACGTTTTCCTATCGATAAACCTATTCCAGAAGCGCCACCAGTTATAAGTGCGGTTTCTCCATTCAGCTCTTTCATACCTTTTCCTGTTCTTTTTCGTTTTTAAACCCTAATAGCGCCTGTTCAATAACTTCAGTTAAAGCTGGATGTACATAAAGTTGGTTGCGAGCCAATTCATCAACTGTCATAGAGATGCTCATAGCAGTCACTAGTTGCTGAATAAGAGTAGAGGCCTGATAGCCAATGATATGAGCGCCGAGTAGAAGGCGAGTAGAGGGATCAATTAGCAATTTCACAAAACCCTGCTCATCCTCCATGGCCCATCCAAATGCGGTATCGGAGTACTCTCTGATGGATTTCAAATAGGGGACTCCACTATTGAGAAGATCATCTTCAGTGAAACCTACGGTAGCGATTTGTGGATTTCCGAAAACTGCTTTAGGGATCACAGAGCGATCGATTTTTAGCAAATTTTCCGGATTCAACAAGTTGTGAGAAATTATTCTCGCTTCGGCATTAGCAGTGTGTTTTAGTTGAAGAGGATTTGTGACATCACCCAAAGCCCAAACCCCAGGAGCGGAAGTGCGTAGGTGCTCATCGGTTATGACATAACCGGCTTCATCACAGTCAATTCCACCTTTTTCAGGTTCTAAAAAACCGGTATTAGGGGCACGGCCAGTTGCTATTAAAAGTTCATCAGCTTCAATTTCAGTTCCTTTTTTCAAATTAATGAGAAATTTTCCTGTGTGTGAAACTTGCTCTATTTCCTCAGAAAGGCAAATGGTAAACTTGTCTTTGTAGATTTTTGTTATCCGTTCACGTATAGAAGAGTCAGCTTCACGTAGGAGTTCGTCACCACGCAGGATCATTGTCACTTCAGAGCCGAAAGATCCAAAAATATGCGCCATTTCGATTGCGATAAAACCTCCACCTACAATGACAATATGATCAGGTAATGAATTGATTCTCATTATGGAATCAGAAGTATGAAATGGTGTTTCGTTTAATCCTGAGAATTGTGGGATAACAGGACTGGCACCTGCCGCTATGACAATTTGATCAGATGAAACTACTTCTTTGCCCACAGTGACAGTGTTGTCTGAGGTGAACGCAGCTTTGTCTCTATAAACGGTCACATTTTCAAGACCTTCACGGTAATTGAGACCTGCTTCGGCGATCGGATCTATCCTTCCAAAAATTCGCCTTTGGATTCCCTCCCAGTCAACACCGGAGAATGAAGAGTTGACGCCTAGTTTATTTGCCGTTTGAGCGTTAAGCGAAAGGTCTGCTGCGTAAACGAGCATTTTTGAAGGAATGCATCCACGATTCATGCATGTTCCACCAAATTCAGCCGGCTCTGCTATCGCTATATCAAGGTGGTCGTGTTCAGATCCGATAATAGTATTGCCTGATCCTGCTCCAATTATTAACAGATCGTGATGAGACATATTTTAACTTGAAGCCAAAAGGCAACCTAGGGAACGTAAAGTCTGAGTTCCTGCCCCCAAAGACGTCGTGATGTGTTTATTCCAGAGCGTGTAACGATAGAGGGGGTAATCTTTTGAAACTCCCATTCCACCATGGCAGTGTTGTGTAGCGTGTGCGATTTCTGTGGCGCGTTCTGAAGCCCACCATTTAGCTATCAGAGCATCCTCGAGGGCATCGAGGTCTGCACTAAGTCGCCATGCAGCTGAAAATGTTGTCAGTCTAATACCACCGACATTTATGAATTGGTCTGCCAAGCGTTGAGTTACGGCTTGAAAAGTTGCAAGTGGTCGTCCGAATTGTTCTCTTTCGCTTGTGTAGGAGGCGGTCATTTTAAGTGCTGTTTCAGTTACTCCTAACTGCAGAGCACAAAGACTTACGAGCAAAATCTGGAAGAGCCAAGCAACACCTTCCTCACCAGTGAGTTTTTCAGCCGGTGTTTCATTGAAGGACAACTCCCAGAGTGGTTCACCTCGGGTTGAGTCGCTTGATTGCATATTGATACTCGGATCTTTAAGGTCCACTATGCAAATAGCAGGTTTATTATCGGTCATCACGGTTACTAGAGCTGAGTCTGCAAGATTTGCATATTCGACCACGATTTTCTTACCGTTTATGACTCCGTTTTCATAAGAGGCGCCCGGTTCCATGAATTGGTCATTTAACAACTCTTGTGCTGCAAAGGTTAATAGTTTTGAGCCGTTCACAACTTCAGGTAGTAAAGAGTTTCTCTGTTCGTCGGTGCCGAATCTGTCTACTGTCATTGCGGAAAGCAAAGTTGGTAGCAGTGGAATAGGAGCTACATGTTGTCCCTGTGCACGAAGTAGACATACAAGTGCAATGATGTCCAAGCCAGCCCCTCCGACATCTTCTTTAAGCGTCGCTCCTGTTAATCCAGATGAAACAAATTTTTCCCAGAGCTCTCTATCAAACCATTCTTGAGACTCTTCGATTTTTTTTAGAACTTCTATATTGAGATGATCGCCAAGAATACGCGTAGCTAATTCTGCGATTTCATCATGTTCTTCAGTGAGATCAAAGTTCATTTTTCAAACCTCATCTCCGTCTTTTTTCTCTCGGTAAACCGAGTCCGGCCATTCCAATTATGTCTCTTTGTATTTCGTTCGTTCCTCCACCAAAAGTTAGAACCCAAACGGACCGGTATCCATTTTCTATTTGCGACGCTAGATCTAAGCCGGAATCACCTTCTATCAAGTGACCCGTAGCTCCAATAACTTCAGTGAGTTGTGTATAAATACGGTGCATGGATTCCGAGCCGTGAACTTTTATCGCTGATGCATCTGCAGGACTCATTTTTCCATTGGTATTTGCATAGGCAACCTCCCAGTTGAGAAGATCGAGGTATCGTACGAGAGAACGACATTCAGCGAGTTTCATCTGAACCCATTCCTGATCAATAACTCTTCTTCCATCTGGCAGTAAATTTTCACTAGCCCAGTCGATTGCATCTCTTACAAGTCGCACCATTCGACCAGCTGCAAAAAGTGAAACTCGCTCATGGTTCAGTTGACTGGTAATCAAATTCCAGCCCCCGTTGATCTCTCCAATTCGCATACTGTCAGAAACTCTGACGTTGTCATAGAAAGTGGCTGTTGTATCAGCGGCGCCGAAAGTTTCAAAAGGTTGTATGGAAAACCCGGGATCTTTTGTGTCAACTAAGAAAAGAGTGATCCCTTTATGACCCGGAGCTTCAGTGTCGGTTCGAGCGGCGAGCCAGATGTAGTCCGCATTATACGCAAGACTTGTATAGAGCTTTTGACCATTAATGATCCAGTCATCCCCATCTCTGATCGCTCGTGTTTTTAGAGAAGCAAGATCGGTTCCGGCTTCTGGTTCGGAGTAACCAATTGAAAAGTGAACTTCTCCAGCTAGGACTTTTTTAAGAAAGAAATCTTTCTGTTCCTGAGTTCCGAATTCTCTAATAGTTGGACCCACTGTGTTAGTTGTTAGGAAAGGTATCGGACACCATGCTGCTTGAGACTCGTTGAAAAATATGTATTGCTCGATTGGTGTGAACCCTTTTCCACCATGTTCGACCGGCCACCCAACGCCCAGCCAACCGTCTCGCCCTATTTTTTTGATCAGATCTTTGTAAGGCTTATTTTCCGCAAAGTCAGCACTTTTTACTTCAGCTCTGATTTCTGGGGTCATCAAGTCACTGAAATAAGATTTCAGTTCTTTGCGAAGTGATTCTTGTTCTTCAGTTAAATCGATAAACATTTAAACCTTTCAAATTAAATGCCGGTATGTATGCAACGAAAAGCTAATTTCGTGGAACAGAATCCCAGGAAGCACCCTTGTAGGGATCCGGTTCTTTAGGTAAAGCAAGCACTCTTTCGCCAATTATATTACGTTGCACTTCATCTGTACCACCTGCAATGCTCACCCCAGATGCTGCCAAACACCCAACGGACCATTTTTCAGCCTCTTCATCTCCGATTTCCCAAGCCTGCCCGCTGGTGCCGATGATTTCCATTGATGCATCACGGAAAAGTCGAGCTAATAATGATCCATTGAGTTTTGCGATTGAACCTTCAGGACCGGGCACGCGGCCAGCAGCCACAGAGTCACGTACCCGCTGTCCGATAAATCGGCGAATTTTCTCTCTAATCCAGAGATTGGAAAGTATCTGTCTGATATGAGGATCAGTGTTCTTATCCAAAGCTTTCGCTAATTCTATGAGTGTCGGACTGCGATCCGCCGTTAAGGATCCTCCACCGGCTCCTATGGAAACACGTTCAAACATGAGCATTGAAACTGCGAGGTTCCAACCCTGGTTAAGGTCACCGAGTAATTGGCTTGAAGGGACTCTGGTTTCATTGAAAAATACTTCGTTAAAACCACTTCCACCCGAGATTTGTTTCAACGGCTTTACTTCTACGCTTGGGTCACTGAAATCGATTATGAACATTGAAAGTCCCTTATGTTTAGGAAGTGATGGGTCGGTTCTAGCGATGACCATTCCTAAATCTGCGTAGTGTGCTCCGGATGTCCAAACTTTTTGTCCTGAAATAACCCACTCGTCGCCATCTCTACTTGCACGTGTTGACAGACTCGCAACATCTGATCCAGCACCTGGTTCAGAAAATAATTGGCACCATATTTTCTCCCCTGAAATACATTCTTTCATGAAAGTATTTTTTTGTTCATCTGTTCCGTATTGATCCAGCATTGGTAGACACATTCCATGAGAGATGTAAAGGGGACCATTAGGAAGGCGCCAGTCTCTTGCTATTTCATCAAAAAGTTCCTGATGTTTCTTAGTTAGTCCGGCCCCTCCATATTCTTTGGAATATGGTAAAGCTGCTAATCCCGCGTTAAATAGTTCTTTTTGAAAATTTCTACATTCCTTTACGCGTTCAGGGTCATCTTCCAAACTTGATTCGGATTCGTTAACGCGTTCACAGTTGCCTTCTAGGAAATTCAGTACTGCAGCTCGGAAAGGTTCTTCGTCCTGAATGGGGGAGTCGAGAGTTTGAGTATTTTCTTGCATTAAATGAAAGTAGTGCCAGTTATCCCCTGAGTGCAATTACTGAGAGAAAATTCCTAAAGGTGTGTTCTATGAGGTTGGAATTTCACCGATCCAAAGGGACCTGGTGAGTTCAGATAACATTGATTTTAGATCTTCGGATGGTAGAAAGTTGCGGTTAGGTTCCCCGATCTTGTGAGCACCCCAAGAGTTGAATCTCCCTAATCCGACTGGACCTACATGAATACCAGAAGGGTTACCTCCGAGGAAAAATTCTCTATTGATGAGACTTAGCGTGGAGTGGGTGTTCTCACTTTCGTATTCGGATGGTAGATGCAAGGCATTTTCGAATTGTTTGATAATGACTGGTCTATCTGGTTTCCAATACAGATCTTGGAATTCGTTTGGTAGTTTTATCACATTGGTAAGCAGGCATCGTCGAGCTTGGAGAAGCGAGAAGAAATCGTCCACCTCTGCACCTATACACAAAGCTTCATTTCGGGCATCAAATCCTGTTCCAGCTACTTCTTTTAATGCTCCACTTCCACTTCCACTTCCAGGAGCGAAGATGACGTCAGCCCCATAGTCGAGAGCTTCGCTCGCTGCTGTTACTCCCCAGACGGCGTCGGGTTTTCCACCATTACCGGGATGAGGAATTGAAACAACATCAATATTGGGATCGATGTGTGTGACACCATTGGTAAAACCGTCGCCGTAGGCAACAGATGAAGGTTCTATTTCTGAATCGAGTATCACGGCAACGATCTTGGTCGCAGTTGCTGATGCTGCGAGTGCTCCGGCGAGAAATCCTGCATGGTCTTCAGGAAAAAGCAGGGAAGCAAGGTTCGGATAATGTTTTTCGTGTTGTTGGTCAATTCCGATGAAATCGACGTCAGGGTATTGAAGAGCGCTGATTTCTGTTTCTTTACTTATTTCGGCCCCTATGGTGACAATTAAGTCACAACGTGCATCAATAAAGTTTTTAATCGACGCCTTATAATCACTATTATTTTCTTCGGAAGAAACGAACGCAGTGGTGGATCCAGTTGTTTCTGGAATGAGAGATCTGGGGAACTCTCTACGTTGTCGTTCAAGTGACATCCAAGTCGTGTAGTTTAACCACTCATATTTACGACCTTCAGGGGCTTTTATGAGACATATGTCCCAAGTGGAATCTGAGGTCCAATTTTGCTCGAACGAAAATACCGGTTCGGTATTCACATCTGGAGACGTATTTCCAGATATTACGACGGTAGTGGTTGGTGTCGTACCGCTGGTTGAGGAGGTCGGGTCGGCTTTATTTCCACAGGCAGAAAGCATCAAGAGCGACACCATAAGAACCGCGCCGCATTTTACTTTTGTTCTATCAAAATAATCAGTAAATTTTTTCCTGGTCAAGGAGCTAACGATCCGCGATCGTCTAACCCCATAGGAGCAAAAGGACCGAAAAATCCGTGTTCGTAAAGGCCATATCCGACATTCCCGTTGTAAGAAAATCGTCCTACGTGGTCAACGATTCCATACTGGGCTAGGGGCCTTATTTCATCGACATCGAGAACTAAACCCTGAACTATGTTTTGCCCCTGATGCATACCATGTCTCCAATCAGAATCTATTCCATAACCGGTACCTATCGAAACCCAATTAGGTAGGAGGGATTCGCATTCGATTTCAAAAGGAGATCCAGGAATTTCATTAAAAGAGATTGTCGATTTTTTAAGCAGTCTTGTTCCGGAGATCATTTCATGACTCCACTCTGGCCGTCCCAACCATTCGGAGTCACTGCCGTCATTCCAAATTCTCACTGCTTCTTCCAATAGTCGAGTTCCATCTTCTTGTTCATGGCACATGTACAGGATTGAATGATCATCGAATTGCATTGGAAAGTAATTCCACATTCCACTCATGACATTGGTGCCTTGACGAATGCCGTCACCTTCTGGTTCACCTACAGGTCGAATACCCCAAGAACGATCTCGCGCTCCCCACCAGCTGTCAGGTGAAACTTCATAAGTTTCACCTGCAACGGTAATTTCACCGGACCATTTTCCATTTTGTGCGAAACGTTGTGTGTCAAATACAACTCGTCCTTTATTTCTTATGTATTGATGTGGCTCTGCATGGGCTGACATGGAAGCTTCCCATGTCACGTCCATGCTTACGGTGTGTTCAGTGGGTTCGCAAACAACACGCAGTTTTTGAAGAGGTTCTATAATTTCGATGGATATAGGTCCTACTTTTATTTCAGAACGATCAACTAGTTCTGTTGAAGATCGCACAATGTGCTGTTTGTCTTTATGTCTTACATCTATAAATGCGTCTGTTACGCCCAGATTGGGATATTGTCCAAGTCCGAAAATAGCGAAGAGTTCGTCAGAACAGGAATGAAGGTTGAAGTAATAACGGTCATAGAAGTTTCTATCGCTTGTGGCAGGATGTGCAATGAATTGAGACGATTGATGGACTGGGTAGTCATCCCAGGAAGAGACTGTCATAAATCCTCCATTTAATGTTAAATCTGACGGTAGATAAAGATGTTAATTGTCATCAATTCGGCATCTTACATATTTCAATGGAAAAATAAGGTAAGAAGTCTCGGATTGTTTAATAAGAAAGGAAGCTATGGGGGTACTGGAGGGAAAAATTACTGTAGTGACCGGAGCGGCGAGTGGTATCGGCCGTTCAACGGCAGAAGCTTTTGCAAAAGAGGGAGCGGCACACATCGCTCTTCTTGATGTGGATGAACAGGGAGTCTTGTTGACTTCTGAAATAGTTAACAATTTGAAAACTGGATTCTCCACTCATTGTGTAGATGTAAGTGAAGAGGATTTAGTTGCATCAACATTGAGTGAAATTGTCTCCGAGTATGGACGTTTAGATGTTGCTTTCAATAATGCCGGCATTAATCACCCGAGTAGCAAGTTTCATGAACTCGAAATAGAGAACTGGTCTGAGATGATTAAAACAAATTTAACTTCAGTTTTTATCTGCATGAAATATGAAATAATGCACATGCTCGAATCCGGTTCCGGAGGAGCGATAGTAAATACTTCTTCTGGGGCTGGAATAGTGCCTGCACCAGGCCAAGCTCATTACACGGCGGCTAAACATGGTGTAGTTGGATTGACTAAATCAGCTGCGGCTGAATACGGAAAGTTAGGAATTCGGTGCAATGCGATTCTTCCAGGTTTAGTAGATACTCCGATGATTAGAGATGCGAGTGGGGAGTTAACGGATCGCGCTAAGAGAACCCTTGAGAGAATTTCTCCAACTGGTGAACTTATAAAACCTGAACAGATAGCTGAAACTGTGACGTGGCTTTCTTCTGAAGGTTCAGCGAAAATAAATGGACAATCAGTTGTAATTGATGGTGGTGGAATAATGCGATGAATTTCGCATCTACAATGAGTAACAGCGAAGACAGTTGGGAGAGTAATGACAGAAGAAAATAATTTTGACGTCATAGTTGTTGGGGCGGGTATCTCCGGTATTGGATCTGCTTACCGTCTTCAGAAGGAGTGTCCTGACCGTTCCTTCGTGATACTTGAAGGAAGACCGAATTTGGGTGGGACCTGGGATTTATTTCGATATCCGGGAATCCGTTCAGACAGTGATATGCATACTTTGGGTTTCAGTTTCAAGCCATGGAAGGCAGCAAAATCCATTGCTGACGGGCCAGCTATTCTTGAGTATCTTGAAGAAACTGTTGATGAGTTTGGCATTAAAGAGAAAATCAAATTCAACCTTCACGTTTCGACTGCGGAGTGGTCAAATGAAAAAAACCAATGGACTCTAAAAGCGTCGAATAATGCAACTGGGGAGACTGTCGAGTACACGTGTAACTTTCTTTTGATGTGTTCTGGTTATTACAGTTACAAATCCGGGTACACACCGACTTTCGAAGGGGTGGAATCATATTCTGGGCAGATATTGCATCCACAAGAATGGCCGGAAGATATTGATTTTGCCGGCAAGAAGGTTGTCGTCATAGGGTCTGGAGCAACAGCGGTAACACTTGTTCCTGCAATGGCCGATACTGCCGAACATGTTGTGATGCTTCAAAGGTCACCCACTTATGTTGTAGCCCGTCCCGACCATGATGCTTTCGCTGGCCTATTGAGGAAAATACTGCCTGAGAAAGTTGCCTACTATTTGACTAGAAAGAAAAATATTTTCGGCCAGAATTACATTTACAAATTAACCAGAAAGGATCCTGAAAAAGTTAAAGAGAAATTACTTTCAGGTGTCCGGATGGCTTTAGGTCCCGATTACGACGTCGAACGTCATTTCACACCCTCTTACAACCCTTGGGATGAACGGCTGTGTTTAATCCCAAATGGTGACTTGTTCAAATCGATTCGCAAAGGGAAAGTCTCAGTTGTCACTGAAGACATCGATTGCTTTACCCCAGAAGGAATTTTGTTGAAAACAGGCGAAGAATTGAAAGCCGACATTGTTGTTACCGCAACAGGTTTGAATCTTGTAACTTTGGGCGAAGTGGAATTCAGAATAGATGGCACCCCTGTAGATTTCTCAGAAACCTGGACATATAAAGGTCTTGCATACTCAGATGTGCCTAATTTGATTTCTACTTTCGGCTATATAAATGCTTCTTGGACTTTAAGGGCAGACATAAATAGCTCTTACGCATGCCGAATTTTGAACCACATGAAAAAAACTGGAACTAAAAAAGTGACTCCAAGGCTCAGAGATAGTGACATGGGCATGCCCCAAAGAAACTGGATAGAAGGGTTCTCGTCCGGATATATAAAAAGATCCATGTCGGAAATGCCAAAACAAGGTGACCGTGAGCCTTGGTTGAATACCCAGGATTTTTACAAAGACAAAAAAATGCTTTCGCGGAGCACTTCACTTGAAGACGGAGTCATGGAATTTGTGTAAGTGAAAGATGAGCAGAGTTGCAAATGAATAAGATTCCAATAGTGCTCATATCGGGAGATGACGAAGTGTTGATTTCCAGGTCGCTGAGTGCGCATTTAGAAAAAGCTTTAGATGGCGAAGATAGAAGCCTTGCTTTGGAGGAATTGACTGAGGAAAATTATCGCTTCTCGGAACAGTTTCATATAGGCAAGTTGGTCGACTCTGCACAAACTGCTCCTTTTTTGACTCAAAGCAGAGTGGTGGTGGGACGACATATCGGTCGTTTCAGTAAAAAGGAAGACCTTGAGCCTCTAATCGAATATTTGAATGCGCCTTTAGAAACGACTTCTTTGGTACTCGTCTGGGAGAAAGGAAACAGTCCACAACAGCAGAGATTGTCTCCAATACCTAAAAGTTTACTTGAAGCGATTGAAAATTCCGGAGGAATTCTCGAGAAGTTAACTACAGGAAAAGGAAAGCAGGCGGATAAATGGTTGTCTGAGCTATTAGACAAGGCATCTGTTGAAATTACTCGAGAGGCACGCAAACATATAGCAGATCACTTCGGAGAAGACCGTACGAAAGTTTTTGGACTTTTAGAAGTTTTGACTTCCGTCTATGAAAGCGGTGAAAAACTAGAACTTAAAGATGTAGAGCCTTATCTTGGAGATGCCGGGTCGGTCATGCCATGGGATTTAACGGATTCTATCGATTCCGGCAAAATCCCAGAAGCGTTGGAAAGACTCAAAAGGATGCTCAGGTCAGATGGCCGACATCCACTAGGAGTATTAGCCCTGCTTCACTCTCATTACGAAAAAATGTTACGTCTTGAAGGTTCAGGTCTGAAAGACGAAAAAACAGCAGCAGATCTGCTTTCAATTAGTGCATTTCCGGCAAAAAAGATTCTTTCCACATCTCAAAGATTAGGAAAAAAGAACATTTTCAGAGCTATAGGACTTATCGCAGAGGCAGACCTTGATTTAAAAGGAAAGAAAGGGTGGCCGCCTGAGTTGGTTGTAGAGGTGCTTGTAGCGCGATTAGCGGCAATGAGGTAATCGGTTAACCGTTGTTGTTTAAATTTTTCTGGAGTCTAGATTTCTCGCGTGATGCTTTATTTGCATGAATGATGCCTTTAGATACAGCTCTATCAATCTTTTTGATTGCAGCGGTAGTATCTTCAGCAGTACCTGTATCTTGGGCTGTTTTCACGAGCGTACGCATTTCTGAACGAACAGACCGGTTTCTTAAACGTCGTACTTCATTCTGACGGTTACGTTTTATTGCACTCTTAATATTTGCCACGGGTAAATACAACCTTTTCTTTTAGCAGCCCTCAATCTTAGCGTGTGGAGAGAGATACAGGACAGCATAAGAAAGCAAAGAATCCAATTTAATTCATGTAATTAAGCTCCCGAGAATGTACGGTCGGCAGAGATGACTAATAAAAAGATGTGCAATACGTCGATCATTGCTCACATAGATCATGGCAAGTCGACACTGGCTGACCGCATGCTGGAACTTTGTGGGGCTGTGGATGAAAGAAATATGCGAGCTCAATATCTCGACTCTATGGACTTGGAGCGTGAGAGAGGGATAACTATAAAGCTGCAAAGCGTACGACTTGACTGGAAAGACTCGGTAATTAACCTTATAGATACACCCGGCCACGTTGATTTCGGCTATGAAGTGAGCCGCTCATTAGCTGCATGTGAAGGAGTGATACTAGTAGTCGACGCAGCGCAAGGAATAGAAGCACAAACTCTGGCCAACTGTTACCAGGCGCTCGAACATGACCTGGAAATCGTGGCCGTGTTGAACAAGATAGATTTACCAGCCGCTGAACCTGACCGATACGCGGAAGAAATAGAAAAAGCCCTAGGTATACCAACCGATGAAATTTTTCGAATTAGCGCAAAAACTGGTGAGGGGGTTTCGGAACTTCTTGACGCAGTTGTTGAAAAAACACCTTCTCCCGAAGCCAACGAAGAACTGCCACTTCAGGCACTTGTTTTTGACAGCCATTTTGACCAGTATCGAGGCGTCGTTTCTTCGGTTCGGATAATGCAAGGCCGTTTGGATGCCGGAATGTCTATTAAATTCATGCAGGCTGGAACGAATCACCAACTTGACGAGGTTGGAGTCTGGCGTCCCGAGATGACACCAGTTAAAAGTCTCGGAGCGGGCGAAGTAGGTTATGTTCTTGCTGGAATCAAAGATGTCGGGGAAGCACGATCAGGTGAAACGATAACAACTACGAATGGTGGAAGTCAGTCAGCGCTATCTGGATATCAAGAACCAAAACCAATGGTTTTCAGCGGTCTGTACCCGATGGACGGAGATGATTTTGGAGATTTGAGAGATGCGTTAGAAAAGCTCAGACTTAATGATTCAAGTTTTACTTTTGAACCTGACACTTCATCTGCTCTTGGTTTCGGCTTCAGGTGTGGTTTTTTAGGTTTGTTACATATGGAGATAGTTCGAGAACGTCTTGAAAGAGAATTTGATCTTAATTTAATTACAACGGCACCTTCAGTTAAATACCGTGTGATCCATGTAAACGGAAAAGTGGAAGAAATCGATAATCCGTGCGATCTTCCATCAGCGGGGGAGATCTCGGCGATAGAGGAACCATGGCTGTCTACCACTTTGATATCTCCAGCGGAGTACACGGGAACACTAATGGAACTTTGCCAAGGACGCCGGGGTGAGCTGGATAAACTGTCGTACCTGTCCCCTGAACGTATAGAACTGAAATATCAACTTCCTTTAGCGGAGGTAGTTCTCAATTTCTTCGATCAATTGAAAAGTAGAACTCAGGGTTATGCAAGTCTTGATTATGAGCCGGCTGGTTACATGAAATCTGACCTTGTGAGAGTAGACATCTTATTGCAGGGAGAATCTGTTGATGCTTTTAGCGCAGTTGTGCACCGTGATGCCTCTTATGAATATGGTCGAAAAATGGCAGAAAAACTTAAAGAACTGATTCCTCGTCAACAATTTGAAGTTCCGATTCAGGCCACGATAGGCGGCCGGATAATTGCCCGTGAAACTGTCAGAGCGTATCGAAAAGACGTAACAGCGAAACTTTATGGGGGAGATATAACAAGAAAGCGAAAGTTATTGGAAAAGCAGAAGCAAGGTAAAAGAAAGATGAAGTCAATTGGTCGTGTTGACGTTCCTCAAGAGGCTTTTGTTTCCGCTCTTAGTCTCGAAGAATAGAAACAATAAATATATAATCCTAAATAGCGATGATGGGAGTAACATCCGAAGAATGCTAGACGAAAGAAAAGCAGGAATTTTAGGCGCAGTTGTTGAAGCGTACATAGAAACTGCTCAACCAGTCGGTTCGAGTTTGGTCGCAAGGTCTGAGTCAGTAGACGTTTCGTCTTCGACGATTAGAAACGAGATGGCACTTTTAGAGTCCGAAGGCTATTTGGATCAGCCTCACACTTCAGCGGGTCGAATTCCTACTGAAAAGGCTTACCGTTTTTTCGTTGACAATTTACTAGGTCCTGTGAGGCTTGACCGGGTTGAAAATCAGCAGATCAAGTCTTTTTTTGATAGATCTCACATTGAGATTGAACAGATGTTGCAGGAAACAAGCAATTTTTTAGCTGCTTTAACTGGAAGTGCCGGTGTTGTTCTTTCGCCAGACTCCGACCATCAGACGGTACGTTCTGTGCATCTGGTCGATCTTTCACTTGGTCAAATTCTGCTAGTTTTAGTTACTTCTAATGGAGTGGTGGAAAAGCATTCAATGGATATTTCGAAAGAAGTATTAGTGGCTGAAACTGAACTAGACGAGGCAAATCATTTTCTTTCGAAACACCTCAGAGGTTTTCGACTGGGTTCTCTGCCGGAAGTTCCAATAAGTGGAAACGCCAACGTTGATTATCTGGTGAAAGAGGTCGAAAAAACTCTTACCTCCTTAGTTCAATCAAAGGAAACTGTTTATGTAGGGGGTACATCAGTCCTTGCAGGCTCTCTCACGGAACCTGAAGGTATTAGAAAAGTTTTAGACCTGTTAGAACGTCAAATGATTGTGGTCAGTTTGATTAGAGGTGTCATCGATCGTGGACTCAGTGTTGTCATAGGAACTGAAACAGGTGTGGACCACCTTGCTGAATGTTCCCTTGTTGTCGCACCATACGAAATTGATGGTGAGGCAGCAGGATCGATTGGTATCCTCGGTCCAACAAGAATGGACTATACTCAAGCACTCGCGACAGTCGGAATTGTCGGTCAGAGTTTAGGTGACCATTTAACCGAGGGTTAGAAAAATGTCTAGTGACCCATATGAAGTGCTGCAGGTGCAGCGAAATGCCTCAGCGGAAGAGATAAAGAAGTCTTATCGTCGCTTAGCGCGTGAGTATCATCCTGATGCGAATCCAGACGATCCGGAATCTGAAGAAAAGTTTAAAGAGGTCGCATTCGCGTATGAAGTGCTTTCAGATCCTGAGAAGAGATCTCGTTATGACCGCTTTGGGGATGTCGGGAGTGCCTCATCGATGGGCGACCCTTTTGGTGGAATAGGGGATATTTTCGAATCTTTTTTCGGTTCAGGGTTTTCGCAATCACGAAGAAGAACTGGACCTATACAGGGTCAAGATTTGGAAACTCTAATAAACCTCGAGTTTGCGGAAGCAGTGTTCGGTTGTGAAAAAGAAATTGAGATCAAAACAGCTTTAGCATGTGAGACTTGCGAAGCGACTGGTGCATCCAAAGGTTCAAGTCGTGATACCTGTGATTCTTGTAACGGTAGTGGCCAGGTTCAACAGGTGAGGCAGTCGCTGTTGGGTCAAATGATGACCTCGGTTGCATGTAATGCTTGTGGGGGAATGGGCTGGGTGATACCAGACCCTTGCGAAGAGTGTGGAGGTGAGGGAAGAAACGTTGTAAATGATTCCTTTTCAGTTCAAGTGACGGCAGGTGTTGACGATGGAACGACATTACGACTTACCGGCAGAGGAGCTGTTGGGCCATGGGGAGGTCCCGCCGGTGATCTCTATGTTCAGATAAGAGTTCAAGACCATCAACATTTTGAACGTAACGGCTTCGACTTACTTCGAAGACTTCCAGTGCAAATGACGCAAGCAATTCTTGGAGCTGAAATTGAGATCGAAACACTTGATGGTTCGGAAACCATCGTGATCCCAAAAGGCATCGAAAGTGGGCAAGTGATGAGAATACGTGGAAGAGGTGTTCCTCACTTACAGGGTCGAGGAAGAGGGGATCTTCTTATTGAAGTAGTAGTGGAAACCCCTAAAGATCTGACTCCAACAGAGGAGAAGTTCATAAGAGACTTTGCAGGGTCCAGAGACGATGAGGTGAGCCCTCCGGATGAAGGAATAATTGGTAAATTCCGATCGGCATTCAGTTGAGAGATTCAGACATTTCTCTAATTGATTTAAATCTTCCTCATGCATTTGTGGATGACATTGATAACCCTCACTTGAGTGACGATGATATTTATCATTTCGGAAAAGTTTTGCGTCTCAGATCGAGAGACGGGATAACAGTTTCAGATGCTAAAGGGAGTTGGAGGGAATGTGTTTTTGGTCCTCCACTTGAACCAACCGGAGAAATTTTTTTTGAACCTAAACCAAAAATAGAAATAACAATTGGTTTTGCTCTTATTAAAAAAGGCAAGCCGGAAATGGTTGTGCAAAAGTTAACTGAATTAGGAGTTAATAAAATTCTCCCAGTGGTGGCGCAGCGTTCGGTAGTTCAGTGGAGTGAAAATAAAATAATTGACAGCGAAAAACGTTTCAATCGCATAGCCAGAGAAGCAGCTATGCAGTCGCGTCAGGTATACATCCCGGAGGTGTTGAGAACTACACCGTTGGCTGCCTTGAAAGAGAACGAAAGAATTGCTTTAGCCCACCCGGGTGGTAAAAAACTGTCTCTCACTCATTCTTTTCTGATAATAGGCCCAGAAGGCGGTTGGACTCCTGAAGAGATCCATGGAAGAGAGTGTTTTTCACTGGGTAACTCTGTTTTAAGATCTGAGACGGCTGCGATTTCAGCGGGAGTTTTACTTACTTCTTTAAGGGATCGGCGTATAAGCGAAATCGGCGAATGATTTTATGGTTTCCAGTCATTCCACGAGACAACTTCATTTAAAGGTATGCGTTTAGCAGGCTTGAAATCAGAACCCAGGGTGTGTGCCACAGTTATAAGAGCGACTTGAGTGACTTCCTCGAATGGTATGCCTAAGACTTCTGATGCCTCTTGTTCAAAGATGAGATGAATTGTCGTCCAACAAGTTCCAAGATCACGTTCGCGTGCAGCAAGCATGAAACTCCAAGCTGAAGGAATTATCGAGCCATAAAGTGAAGCGCCGGCCAAACCTGGCATTTGATCCACACGTCCCGGGAGGCAGGGAATCATCATGACGGGTACGCGTTCCATGTTTTCTGCCAGATAGGTGGCTGATTCAGTGACTCTTAACTGTTGTGCTGCTCTTTCTTCACTTTCTGCCTCTTCAGCTAACTGGCCAGCACTGCCTACCATGTTTGCGTAAACCTCAAAACCCTTTCTATACACGTCAGCAAGAGCGGAACGTTTCTCTGGGTCTGTAACTACCAGAAAGTGCCAATTTTGACTATTTGAACCAGTAGGTGCCTGAACGGCCATTTCGAGGCATTCATTTATAAGCTTTTCGTCAACTGGACGGTCAAAGTCTAAACGTTTCCTTACGGATCGAGTGGTTGAAAGCAGTTCATCAGCAGAGAGATTTAGTTTTTCCATGACTTTGACCATAGTTGGGTTTAACGTGCAGTAGACAAGTACACGGAAGTAAAATTTAAAAGATGATGAAATTAACTTTTTGCATGTACAGGCTGCCGCACTTAACGCGTGAACAATTTCAAGATTATTGGGAGAATAAGCATCCACTTTCGGCTCCAGCTAATGCTGTAGAGGTTTTGGGGATAAGGAAATACGTTCAAGTTTTTCCTCTTTCCGAAGAGGAAAATTCAGAACTTAGGGGAATTCGCAATGGAGTTAGTGAGTTTGATGGGGTAGCTGAAATCTGGATAGATGATCTGGAAACTTTTAATACACAGTGGAACTCTGGTGAAGGGCAAAAGGCTTTTAAAGCATTTCTGGAAGATGAAAAGAATTTCGTTGACTGGGAAAGATCAGTTTGTTTTCTCGGTGAAGAGAAAACCGTTTTGTAGCACTAGAGAATCATTACTCTTGTTCGGCTAACTCTTTTATTCCTTCCACGGTTCTGCGCATATTCACGTATTGGTCTCTTTGACGGTTTGATATTATTTTTTTCTCCATGTCAGGGTTGGATTCAATGCCTCGTGTTAGTCCTGAAGGTCCAGGCCCTAGAACCATAGCGAAACTGAGTCGTGTGGCGCCAGCTAATGGAGTTAGACGGAACTCCCAAGTGGCAGCAGGTTTGTCAACGTCACCAGCCGTCCAAGCAAAAACTTTATTGGGTTCAAAGGATTTTATGTAACAAGTGACTTCCCACTCGCCCATCCTTTCGTTTTTGTTGCGGCCTTTAAATCGAGCTCCTTCTTCTGGGGTTTCATCTAACCATTCAGCCCCCTCGAACTCGTCACTGAAATTACTGGGAAGATTAATGTCAGATATGAGATCCCATAGTTTTTCCGGGGTGGCTTTTACGTCGGTTTCTACTTTGATGCCGGGACCATCTTCGAAGGTGGCTGCTCCATTCGTGGATTTTTGTGTGGTCTTACCCCAACTTTCGAACCATGTTATTTCGCGTGCAGGGTCACGGGAGACTGAAGAGAAATCGTCACCCAAAGTGTGAGCAACAGGAAGTAAAACTACTTGTGTCACTCCTTTGGGTATGTTTAAAAGTTCTCCTATTTTTTCTGCGTTACCTAGGTGCATTGTTGTCCACGCACTTCCCAATCCGCGTGAACGCAAAGCAAGGCAGAAACTCCAAGCGGCTTGAATGACAGAATCGAAAAGGCCGGGTCGTCCACTGCCGTCATGTTCGCCGTAGATAGTTACCAGAACCAGAACAGGAACTTCCTCCAAGTGTTCAGCTAGATATGAAGAAGCTTCAATAGTTTTTTCATTGTGATGCCCGGTCCCATCTAAACGTTGAGACTGTTCTTTTAGAAATTGACCGCCTACTTCACGGTACATTTCAGCAATTTCTTTTTTTACTTTCGAATCGCGCACAACCAGCCACCGGCGACTTGATTGATTTCCACCTGTGGGCGCTTGTTCAGCAATATCTATGCAGTCAAGTATTAATTCTTCTGATACTTCACGTTCTAAATCAAGACGTTTTTTTACGGAGCGAGTGGTCGAAAGGAGACGGTCAGTTTCTTCAGTATTGAAAGACATAAGTCACCTAACTCTTAAGTTGATTCTGTTGTTTGATTCTAGATTTCTGTTTAACTAAATCGTAAATCAGTAAAAGATTTTTCATCCAGGAGGAGGCATCAGTGCTTGCAATTCTTCCAAAGGCACGTTTAGTTCAATTGCTGCTGATTGAAGGTCAGGCGGTGGTGGTCCTAGAGCATTCATAAGGTCCGTCACATCCACGCCTAGTGCTTGTGCTACCGCAGATAAGTCCGGTCTTCCACCTTCTGGCGGGGCACCTTGTTGTCCAACACCTGGTGGGGGTCCCTGTTGTCCAGCACCAGGAGGACCGTTGCCGAGGACTGTTTTTATTTCACCATAAAAAGTAGGACCAATGTAGTAAGGGAAAACCTCGAAAAAAGAGCCATCATCGTTTCGTTCTCGTGTTACGTGGTAGTGGTATAAAGGGTCTGTGTATCCAGGAAGTTCCCCGAAATGACCATTGTGCTCGTCTAGTGATTGCAGGGAACTGTCATTCAGGGATGATTCGTAATACCAATCTTCCATATAGAAACCTGATAGTGCGACAAAGTTGTTCCCTGACATAGAGGTGACAACATCGCTTGTGCTTGGGGCTGAATCGTTTATTTCAACAGTTCCTGCGCTGGGATTCAATTGGTCAATTAGGTGACATGTTCTTTTTCCGATTTCAGCGCAACCAGTGGTTGAGTCACTGGTGTTGTAATTTCTAGGCAACCAAGAGGATCGAGCCAGTAGACCACTGTCAACCCAGGGGCCTGCTATAGGAACCCCGTCGATTGCAAATCCGTATACGGGTGAATGAGAGTCTCCAATATCTTCTAACTGTTCAGCTAAACAAATTGGATGTGAATGGTGATGATAGGTGCCCTGAGCTGAATGACCAGGGCAGATATCAAGATCGTATTCTTCGGCGATAGCAGCAATATTGTGCCAGTTGCCTTCTTGTTGCCATGATTGTCCGTCACCCCAACCGAAAACAGCTACTCCGTTCACCCAGAGACCTATTGAACCAAGACCTTGAGTCTCGGAGTTATTTTCGTTTGCTTCTGTCGGGTAAATTGCGAATGTAGTTTCAATTTCCTGATTTTCAGGACAAACAGGGCCAGGTGGCCAGTACCCGTAGCCGGTTCCCGGAAGATTTCGACATCCAGTCGAGTTGTAACCGATGTCATCACCGAATTGCACTCTGGATCCGACACCCACCAGAGGTCTACCTTCACGAAAATCTCTGCTTGCAAGTGGGCGTTCTGATAAAAGAGTTTCAGTTTTTTCGTCGATCACACTTACATAGTTAGGAATACCTGAAGTTACGATTTTGATAAACAGTTCACCGTCGATTTCTGTTAATGCGGCTAACTGGATGTTTACAGGTATTGAAGATTCGTCTTTTATTACAGCAGATGTTTCTCCGTTTTCATTGATCATCCATGTTTTAAGTGTGGCTTCAGGGGTGGTTAAAGAAACTTCAGGTTCTAATGCGCGTGTGGTGGTTGTTTCTTGTGTGGTGGTCGTCTCTGGGGTTTGAGTGGTAGTTGTTTCTTGTGTGGTGGTCGTCTCTGGGGTTTGAGTGGTGGTTGTTTCTTGTGTGGTGGTTGTTTTTTGTGTGGTGGTCGTCTCTGGGGTTTGAATTTTAATCGGGATACTTTGATCTTCTGAGGAGCTCGAACAGGACCAAGATGCAATCGTGACCACAGCAACAAGCGAAGCAAGTAATAGTCTTTCCCGACTAATTTTCATGGTTTCCTAATTTTTTACTGTAGCTAAAATTCCATTCACCGATTATGAAATTTCCATCCAAACTTGTACCCGGTCAAGCAGATATTGACTTATGGAGATGCTGCGCTCAAAAGCTGCAGCGATAAGAGACCCCTCTTCTGCAAGATAGATTTTTGTCAAAGGTATTTCCAGACGTCCCACAACTCCGAGGGACCGTTGAGGGGAGTCGGTTACATTCGGAAATGAGTCGACTGCAGAGATTTCAGTTGGTAGATCTGTTCCTCCGATTCCAGCGAGTTCAGTCGCGAGGAGAAGGAGGTCTGGACGATTTTCAAGGGGAGGTAATGACCAGGAGAAAAGCAGTTGAACCACTAGGTCTTCACTGGGTAGTTCGTCCTCAGATAATGAAACCACCTCATCTTCAAAAGACATCATGGTTCGTGGTTCTATATCGAGTGAGAGGTGTAGGTCTAGAGGGCCGCCGCAAGCTGTCTCTGGATGCAGGTCGATTTCGAAAGCCTGTCTCATTGAATACGTCTCGACAAAGTGTCTTTCATCGTGTGTATGGAAGCCGGCTTCTACTGCAAGGTCTTTGAGGCTTGCTATAAAGCCTGCCAGGTCAAGAACAGTCAAAACTATTTCTTTCGGATATCACCATCTCTACAGACTAAAGGCAAAAGTGTCATACTCATCAATTGATTGATATAACAAATATGTGGATAAAACCGAAAACCCCCTTGATGAGCGGAGCGTTTTGAGTGATTTGCATGATGCGGTTGATTCAGTCTTTCTAGCTTTGGAAAATCATGATGACTGGGGTTTGTCAGGAAAACGACCTGATCAGTACTTAAGTGACTTGGTCGCAGACGCTGCAATCCATGAGTCGTTGAAACCTTTGGGTTATGGGATTTTGAGTGAAGAATCAGAAATTCTTACTGCTGAAAATGAACTATTTCCAACCATAGTCGTAGACCCTTTAGATGGTTCAACTAATGCGTCGAGAGGTTTGCCTTGGTTTGCGACGAGCCTTTGTGCAGTAGATGGAGAAGGCCCATGGGTGGCTGTGGTGGCAGATTTGGTGTCCGGAACTAGGTATGACGCTGTGAGAGGGTGGGGAGCGAGAAGAGATGGTGAAGAGATTAAAAGAGATTCTTGTCCCGCTTTGAATGAATCCATTGTTGCTGTTTCAGGACTTCCGGAGAAAGATCTCGGATGGGAACAATTTAGAAATCTGGGATCTGCTGCTTTGGCACTTTGTTCAATAGCGGACGGGCAACTAGATGCATTCGTGGATTGCACACCTGATGCACATGGGGTGTGGGATTATCTCGGAGGTATGTTGATCTGTCAAGAAGCTGGGGGAGTTGTTTACGAGGTAAAGGGTCGAGAATTATGTGTTCTGGATCGACAGGAACGCCGTACACCAGTTGCAGCAGCAGGGAAGAAGTTGGGAGATGAACTTTTAGCTCAACGTCAAACTTTTGAAGTGGATAATTAGAAGAAATTAATCCGATAGAGTTATATCTTCGGGCCGTTAGCTCAGTTGGCTAGAGCGCCTCCCTTACAAGGAGGATGTCGGGGGTTCAAGTCCCTCACGGCCCACCAGTTTTTTGTTGTTTTTGTTTTTTCTGGTAGCCATTCTGGTAGCCAAACTGTGTTTTCAATGTTCAAAGCCTCTACGGCACTTCTATTTTAACTCATTTTTGTTCTTGTGTTCTTAGTGCGCGAAAAGAGTTTTCGCGCGTACCCGAGTGGCGGACAACCGAACGGCTGCGGGACGGTGGAAGTGTTTGTACGACAGCCGGGGTGTTTGACCACAGCCAGGATCTGTTTTTGGACACAATTCACGCCTATAAAGATTTGCATATGGTGGACAGCCGCGACAGCGGATGTACACCCATCCCTTTCTGGTCTGGGTGTAGCACAATATGGTGTACACACCGTCAGGTGTGTTCACATTCCTTCACTTCTGTCCGCAACTATGTTGCTTTCTCAGTTCCGGAATGTGAACCTCGGGTCGAGCCAAAAAGGCTCGTCCCGAACTTAGGCTTTCCCCCCAAAAACTACTTGTTAGGTCATTGCTGTCCCACTTCCACGTTTCCGCAGGTCAGAGCGTTTTTTGAAAATCTTTGTGTTGCAACTCACATCGGCTGTGATTACATGCGTACGATTTCCTTATGGAAAATGAACCTATTTGGCAGCACAGAAGTGACGTTAAAGGGCGTTTAAAGATGGCGACCTATAAGGGCAATTGTAAAAATAGTGATTTGCTGGGAGCGAAGATCAGAAACGCCGTGACAAATTCAATGACGACTCCCGAGGTTGCCAGCAATGTCTTTAAGATGCGCCAATCGAGCATGCAGAACCGTTGGAGGCTTTTACTTGAACTGTGCGCCGATAAACCGCTTGCTTTAGGTTTCATGCAAGTTGATGGAGGTTTAAGAGGTCTTGCAGTAGATATAGGGGAAGATCACAGCACCTTGTGTCGGAACCTTAACTCTTGGGAGTCTCGTGAACCTCCATTGCTTTTAACAGGTCATGCGAAGGAAAAGAAAACGAATGCACCTTTGGTTTTGATTCATGTCCCGTTGTTGACACGTTGGCTACTGTGGGTTGCTGAGTCTAGAGCGTCATTTTTTTCTGGTAAACGTGGCGTTATTGACACTGAGATGATCCTTGAAATTCTTCGCTGTCAGGTGCCTTTAGGCCTACCTCCGCCTGTAGTGAGTGAACTTTCTTGGGTTGAAGCGAAACGTCTAATTAAATAAACGTATCTATACGTAGCAGTATCCGACGGGTGCCACCCCCCACAGAGTGTGGCAGACTGGTAGGTATGAGAAAGTTGGGGGTAGTGGTTTGTTTGTTTTTGTTCGCTTCTGCTTGTAGCGGTACTTCTGAAACTGTAAAAACGGTTACAACAACAATTCCGACTACAACTCTTGCCACGACCACGACTGCGGCACCGACTACGACTCTTACGCCCACTACTACGGTACTTCCGACTACTACGGTGGCGCCGAGTACTATTGCGACTGCGACTGCGACTGCGACAACGGCTTCGACCACGACCACGACAGCGGCACCAACGACAATCGCGGCACCTGCTACGACTACGGCGCCGACAACGACTGAAGCACCCGAAGAACTTGCAGCAGTCTGCATGTTCGACGATTCAGTTCCGAAGATTTCCTGCCAGGCCGTTGGCGCAACCCAGGGCTCCCATCTTCGCTGGGAGTCGAACGTCTATGGATGGAACACGGGTACCTTTTATGAAGTTGAGTTGCTGGAGCAACACCAACTGGTTCCTGAAGTCGTCGTCAATCTACAGGAATGTCAAGGATCTGACTGCGAGTCGGTAACGACTACGATCGACACGTCAGTAATCGCCCAAACACCCACCACGACTGCGGCGCCCGCTACGACGACTGCAGCACCAACGACTCAGGCACCAGCGATCACGGTTCCAGGTGCAACAGAACTTGTAGTCATATGTTCGTTCGATGAACCGCTACGCAGACTGTCCTGTGAGTCAGGTGGAGGAAGCGGTGGTTCTCTCAAGTGGACCAACAACATTGACTCTGAATCGAGTGGCGGGGAGACATATTGGAGAACTTTCGAATGGGGAGAGTTCATCGATCAGATTCAGGTCCAACTTGAAGAGTGCAATGGTTCAGGCTGTTCAGTGGCTTCCTGGTCGACACCAGTCGCGCTACAACCGAGAGGTGATTGTCCAGATAACTTCACTGGCTGGTTCACGACGTTCCCACTTGATGACCACACACAAATTTACGAGGTAGGGCCCCCAGGTCGAATAGATCCTGGTATGCACCGAGGTCATGGCTATTTCCGAATACCGAATGGGATGAACACCGTCGACGTCCGTTTACCAATCGATGGCACCCTCTACGCGGGCAGCAAGACTTACTTGACTGACGGGACGTCGTCACCTGAGTTGTCGTATGGCTTCAGATTCCGCACCCCCTGTGAAGGACTTTCGTTTCGTTTTGGACACATCATCCAGTTGACCCCCAGCGTTGCAACGCTCTTTGATGAATTCTCAGCCCAGGAGAACACAGAAACCCTGTGGTTTGATGAACCACTAGAGATGTCAGAAGGCGACGTGATCGGAACTGCGATTGGCTTTCCCTTGACTGGGAATGCCTTTCTTGACTTCGGGGTGTACGACGACTTCAAGCGTGTACGGACTGCTCAGGATCCTCGCTTCTACAACGCGGCCTGTTACTACGAGTTCTTTTCACCGATGCTGGCAAACTATCTCAGTTCCCGAATCACACGTGTGGATAACCTCGAACCAGGACTGTGTCCCTAAACAGTGAGCAATCACCAAATCAATAATTGACGTTAAAAATGAGAACACCTGTGCGTATCTATACGTAGCAGTATCCGACGGGTGCCACCCCCACACGGTGTGGCAGACTGTATGTATGAAAAAGTTGGGGGCCGTTGTTTGTTTTCTTTTGTTCGCTTCTGCTTGCGGGGGTACTTCTGAAACTGTAGAGCCTCCGACAACAACAGTCCCAACAACAGTTCCAACAACAACAGTTCCAACAACGACTGTTCCAACAACAATAGTTCCAACAAGGACTGTTCCAACAACAACAGTTCCAACAACAACAGTTCCAACAACAACAGTTCCAACAACAACAGTTCCAACAACGACTTCTATAACAATTCAGCCTTATTTCCAATTTTCAAAACTTGTAAAAGTTACTCCTGATTTAGAAATAAATATTCCCGGTGCTTTTTGTAGAATCCATCACCGCAAACAAACTGAAGATCTAGTAGTTACTTTTGGTGGAGCAGGTAAACAAGGTTTTTTTGAACAAGGTCATGGTTACAAGGCATACACAAAAAAGTTAGAAGAAAAAGGGGATTTTGCTATCTTTTACCCCTTTGGAGGGGATGCAGCCTCACTCCTGATAGATGACATTTTCTATTTTGCAACAGGTTCTCCAAATGGATGGAGACTCTTAAAATTTGATGCGATTTCCTGGGAAAAACTCTCGGAAACTGATTATCCCATCGAACGAGATTATGAATTAGAGAATGACAACATGTTGGCAATTGTTGATGGTCTATTAGATGTGAGTGGACTACATGTTTCAGAAGGTTCTGCTGCCCATAGAACTGGAACGCTTCAAAGTGGACCTCTAGAATCGCGATTAATTGACCACGACAGGGGCTATTCAACTCATCATAGATTCTTTACTACTGACTTAGATTTTGTTGAATATAAGGTGCTAAAAGATGCACCACAATTCTTCGGAACTTCAATGCTTGAGTTAGGAGGGTCGATTTATCTCATCACTTCTGACTCTTTTCTCGGAAATTTAACAGCACTGAAGTATGACAAAGAATGGAAATACCTGGAAACCATCGATCTTGGAGTCTCAGGAACCTGGCCTCAGGGAGTTGTTTTTGATCCGGTTAAAGACCGTATACACCTTGCATATGAAGGTGGAGAAAGAGGATTAAGGAACATTCGACTGGCGACTTTTGATACAACTTGGAATCTGATTGAAAAAATGTCAGTAACTGATTACAAGTTTGAAGAAAATAAGATGGCTAGTCGTCCGTGGTTGCTAATGCTAGGAGGAACACTCTACGTATCTTTTGATGTTATGTCAGTGGCTGGTAATCAAAGAGAGGAGGTTATGGACAACGAATGTTGGATCAAATCCTTTACTAATGGAACCGTTGACACTACTACAACAACTGTGGAGTCAACTGCTGCTAACGAATCAATTATTACGACGGAAACGACAGAAAATGATCCGAAATTAGAGGAATTAACTGCTACTTCCGTCATTGAGCATTCTGAGACCATTACGGACTCAGAGATTTTTCCGTCATCAGCGACTCCTTCCACAATGGGTAAACCGGCATTTACTCCTGCACTAGTTGATCAATATGAAGTAACTGTGATTAATGACATAGAATTCACCCAGGGCGCCAAGCAAGATGGCAAATCAATTCCTCTCCACCTCAATATGTGTCTACCTAACACTACTGGATTCGGTCCTCGACCTTTACTGGTGCATATTCATGGAGGCGGTTTTAATACTGGCAATCGAGCATCATGTGATACTCAAAGTGGGGGCATCTACAACGAACGGCGTAGTGTGCAGGAGTTTGCAGAGCGCGGTTGGGTGGTTGCATCTATCGATTATCGCCTATCAAAGGACGCTCCATCTCCCGGTCTTCGAGTAGAACATCTTCTAGATGCAGTGGGTGGATCTGGGGCTTCAGCACGGATTCGTTCATTTGTAGCGGCGGTCGAAGATACCATCAGTGCGCTGGAATATTTACTGGGGCGTGCTGATGAATTCGAAATCGATACTAGCCGGATAGTTCTCAAAGGTGAATCTGCAGGAGCATTTACTGCATTGGCTGTTGCATATTGTGCAGATCGGTATGAGATCACCCGACCCTCGATTGCCTTAGTGATTAGTCTTTCTGGAGCCCTAACAAACTCCTGTGGGAATGGGGATGTAATCGACGTTGACGAACCTATGCTATTTATCGCCCATGGAACTGAAGATAGGGGTGAAACTCATTTTTCTAATGCACAAAATCTTGAAAGAAACGCAATTGCAGCCGGTATCACTTATGAGTTTCATCCTCTCGACGGAATTGGACATAGTTATGACCAATGGGAAGTACAGACAACAGGTGAGAGGTCAGTGGCGGAGGCATTTTTCGATTTTCTGGATCGTGTGCTTTTCAATTAAATAACTCCAAAAAATTCCATTTCGATGCCACTTCATGTTTCATAGGAAAAGTAAATACATCTATACGTAGCAGTATCCGACTGGGTGGCACCCCCACTAGGGGTGGGGGCACAGACTTATTCGTATTTAATCTGAAGCGTTAAGTTTGTTCAGACGCTTGAGAAATAGATCATAGAATTCTTGCGATTCGAAGAATGAACTAAGGCCGCCGTATGAAGTGTCGATGGCTGAATCGAACTTGTGGCCAACAGAACTGCCTAAGCACACCAATGCTTCTCGACCAAGTCGTGTATCCGGCCACAGTGGCCACTACAGCGGAAATGCGAACTGTCGCGATAGTGGTTTCAGGAGCGCACGTTGAGGACGCCAATATCTTCAATAAGTTGATCGCTCGTGGCGTGCTGGAGGCGATCAAGAGCGAACCACTCACGGTTAAGAATGCTTTAGTCCTTCATTTGCTAACTATGGGATGGACTGAATCCCATCATGGGGCGTTAGAAACAATTGCTGCCAGATATGGGATACCCAGAGAAACCATGAGCCGGGCAACGAAACGGCTCGTAGAACTTGGTCTCCTTGAAAAGCGAGAACGTGGACGTATTGAAGTTCACCGGACCAGACCATCCGAATACCGCATCACCGAACGCCTCAAACAGTTCGCACAGAAACCAGACACCAGTGTGACCTCAGATCACACAGGTAACCCGAACCTGACCGATCTGCCTGGAGGTGTGACCTCACATCACACCAGTACAGGTGTGACCTCACGTCACCCGTTAAAGAAGAAAGATTTAACTACTACTAATAGCCAAGCTTCGAATAACAAACCCCTCAACAAAGGAGGATGCGAACAATGTGGGGGAGCAGTCATGTTGAATCCTCAAGGACAACCCAACCCTCTTTGTAAGCCGTGTTACGTGAACCAGCTAAACAAGACTCTTGAAGAAAAGAAACAGTCGGAGCCTCCCGAGCAATACGGGTTACACCACATCGATTTACAGCGTGTGGAATTCATTGAGCTGCCTGATGGGACAGTGGAACGAAAAGTGCTGTGGGGGCCTGGGACTTCAACATGTGGATAAGCAAAAATTTTCTTATTGGCTCCCCTTGGTGCTTGAAATCGATAATCACTCTTGATTGACTTTGCTCGGAATTTGGCTCCGGGATCTGTATGGTGGACGTGGGTGAAAAAAATTGAGGCGCTTGTTTAAAGGGTTAGCAGTTTTAGTAGTTTTGGGGGTGCTTGCGGGCGCCTGGAGGGGCGATATTAAGTGGCGCGAGTGGGTTGTCGACCAGGAGTGGGCCACTGATGTTGACTGGCCAGACTGGCTGAACATGGGCGTCGACGGGGACTACGACCTTGACGATTTCGATAAGTCGGTCTCTTCGACTGTTTCTGCGTTCTTGCGATATGCCGAGAGTCGGCAAGAGGCACTAGAAGTCATCGAGGCGGCAGCCAACGGGGAGCAAATAGTTGAAGCGAGCGATGTAGATGCTGTTTTTGGCGCTTGGGATGCTGTTGTAGAGGAGTTAACCCGGTTTGGTCTCGTCGCTCAGGGCATTGACGAACTTAATGAATATTCTGCTTATATTGGGCGGTATAAGGATGTAGGACTTCCCGATAGGGTAGCGGTTTCCGGCTTTATGAGCCTTGCTAGTGGCGCATCTGATTCCTCAACGCTTCTTTTGGCTCAAGTTGATGGGAGCACAGGTAACTGCTCAACAAAAAGTTTCGGTGAGAAGATACGTGAT